>Ga0224496_10000155_pt1 | contig 50590 bp, 42 predicted proteins | sample SF_Jul11_sed_USG_2_FD_168127 | JGI IMG/M metagenome (GOLD analysis project Ga0224496, IMG submission 168127) | Sediment microbial communities from San Francisco Bay, California, United States - SF_Jul11_sed_USGS_8_1 | ecosystem: Environmental > Aquatic > Marine > Sediment | place: USA...
GCGCTCAACAAGATTGGCGTTTCAGCCAAATCCTATACCGGTTCCCAGATCAAAATGCTGACGGATAGTGCTCATGGAAAGGCGCGCATTATGGATATCCAGTGTGCTGATATGCAAAAAGATCTGGCGGATGGCAAAGTGATTGTGGTTGCCGGCTTTCAGGGTGTCGATGAAAACGGCCGTATTACAACGTTGGGTCGTGGTGGGTCAGATACCACAGCGGTCGCTATGGCAGCGGCTTTAAAAGCGGATGAGTGTCAGATTTATACAGATGTGGATGGTGTTTATACAACGGATCCACGAATTGAACCAAAAGCCAGAAAACTGGATAAAATCACCTTTGAAGAAATGCTGGAAATGGCCAGTCTGGGTTCAAAGGTATTGCAGATTCGTTCAGTCGAGTTTGCGGGTAAATATAATGTTCCTTTACGTGTGCTTTCGTCATTTGAAGAGGGTGAAGGGGCAGGTACGTTAATTACAACTGAGGCAGATGAGATGGAACAGGCTCTGATTTCCGGAATTGCATTTAATAAAGATGAAGCACAGCTAACCATTTCCGGTGTACCCGATAAGCCCGGTGTGGCATCTGATATCCTGGGGCCGATTACCGAAGCCAATATTGAAATTGATATGATCGTACAGAACGTGGGTGAAGATGGCTGTACCGACTTTACCTTTACGGTTCATCGTAACGATTATGATACCGCACTGGCATTACTCACTAAAACAGGTGATGTTGTTAAGGCCAAAAAAGTGTATGGTGATAACAGTATCGTTAAAGTCTCTCTAGTTGGTGTAGGCATGCGTTCCCATGCGGGCATTGCCTGTAAAATGTTCTCTGCACTGGCCGCTGAAAGTATTAATATTCGTATGATTTCAACTTCTGAAATAAAAATATCAGTGGTAATCGACCAAAAGTATCTTGAGCTGGGTGTTCGTACTTTACACAGTGCCTTTGGCCTTGAGAGTAACGGAAATCTGGCCAGCGCCTAGTTTGACGCTGTTCTTGATGCAGGCCATGTTTGCCCTGATATGGTCTGTGCTAAACTTAGGGGCACATAGAGGTAGCAGGCGGTTTATTCCGACTGCTCTGCTGCTGGTGATTGAGGAATAGGAGTAGGACTATGTTGATATTAACTCGCCGTGTAGGTGAAACCCTAATGATTGGTGATGAAGTTACTGTGACTGTACTGGGTGTGAAAGGCAACCAGGTACGTATCGGTATCAATGCACCAAAAGAAGTATCGGTACATCGTGAAGAAATTTATGAGCGTATTAAAAGAGAGCAGGACGGACAACCAGGTAATACTGTTGAAGCAGCAGAATAAATATCGCTTATAGGCTTTACCAAAAGCCTGTTCGAAGGTATCCTTACGCCTCTGAAATTCGCCGCATTTATGCGGCGGTTTCATTATGGAGAGCTGGCCGAGTGGCTGAAGGCGCACCCCTGCTAAGGGTGTATATGGGAAACCGTATCGAGGGTTCGAATCCCTCGCTCTCCGCCATAATACAAAAGGCCCCGTTTTTCGGGGCCTTTTTTATAACAGAAATGATTGATCTAAAATCATGAATTTTCTAATAATACATTGACGAAAGCGGCGTTATTCCCCATAATTCACGCCCTCAGAACATGCGCCTGTAGCTCAGCTGGATAGAGTACCTGGCTACGAACCAGGCGGTCGGAGGTTCGAATCCTTCCAGGCGCGCCATATTAAAAAACCTCTGATTCGTTCAGGGGTTTTTTTTTGATTGTAAAATGACAATAATAACGCATTTGAAAAGCGTTCCGATAACAAGATGATGATTTGCTGTATTTTGTTGAAGGAAGAGTTGCTTGTTTAGGTTATAATAATATTCAAATGCTAAAGTTGATTTATAAATGTACAAGGATTTTTGCCTAAATAATGTTTAGGATTTTTCATCATTACATTCCCTCGTCTATTGTCTGGCTCATTTTAATAGAGTTTGTTGTTCTGTTTTTATCTGTTTATGCTGGGGTTGAGATTCGATTTTTAGAGAATCTTGATAGCAGATCTTCATTAGAGCCTATTTTACCTAAAGCCTTATCATTCAGTATAGCAATGTGGTTATCTATGACTGCTATGGGTTTGCATACCAGGAATGTCGTTGATGATTTTTCAGGCTTAATGATTCGTATTGGATTAAGTTTTTGCTTAGGATTTTTAGGTAATGCATTAGTTTTTTATGTATATCCAGAATTATTTCTAGGTAGAGGTGTTCTGGCTCTTGCAATGATTGTGTCATTTATGTGTATTTTGATTACACGGACAGTATTTCAGAAACTTGACAAGCATAAAATTTTTAAAAGTAGAATTCTGGTTTTAGGTGTGGGGAATAGAGCAAAAATATTGAGTGATATGGATGGAGCCTACAAGCGACAAGGCTATGAAATTGTTGGTTACGTTAAAAGTAATGATAAAATTGTTGCAATTCCAGATAATAAAATTATTGAAATACAAACAACATTGGTAGATCTGGTTCTAGATAATGATGTTGATGAGATCGTGCTGGCTATGGATGATAGACGACAGGGTTTTCCTGTAAGTGGCTTGCTGGAGTGTAAAATGTCAGGTATTCAAATACGGGATATAGTACATTTCCTTGAAAGAGTTACCGGCCATATAGAACTGGATGTTTTGCATCCCAGTGTTATGATATTTTCATCGGGATTTACTAAAGCTGTTTCTCCAGGTAATGGAAAAAGATTGTTTGATATAATCGCAAGTATTCTAATTCTAATATTAGCAAGTCCTGTAATTATATTAACTTATGTAGCAATATGGATGAGCTCACTTGGAAAATATCCAGTATTTTATAAGCAAACAAGAATTGGTTTGTGTAATGCACCATTCGAAGTATTGAAATTTAGAAGTATGAAAATGGATGCTGAAAAAGATGGCGCTCAATTTGCAAAAAAGAATGATTCTAGGGTTACATTAATTGGCGCATTCATAAGAAAAACACGTATCGATGAGTTGCCGCAGTTATTTAACGTTTTGAGGGGAGAAATGAGCTTTGTTGGCCCAAGGCCTGAGCGTCCTGAATTTGTTTTGGGTTTTGATCATGATATACCGCATTATTCATTGAGGCATACTGTTAAGCCCGGAATTACCGGTTGGGCACAAATATGTTATCCATATGGTGAAACATTAGAAGATACAAGAAATAAGTTACAATATGATCTTTATTACATAAAAAATTATAGTTTATTCCTGGATATGACAATTCTGTTGCAAACAATACAGGTTGTATTGTTTGGGCAGGGTTCAAGATAAATGCTATTTATGAGTGTTTACTGATCATTAAAAATTGCTTTTGCTTTGAGATGTGTACCTTGCCTGCGTTCCCATTTTATAACTTTTCCTTCACTAAAATACACTTTTGAATCACCATAGAGCCAGACGTCGTCTTCAACTTTGTCAGGTGTACCCTGTATATGGATTACATTTCCAATGCTTGAGCCATATGTAAAATAGTTTTCACTATCATCGACTTGTGTGGACTGAGAATCTGTTTGATTTTTATTGGTATTCGTTAGTGAATCTAATGATTCAGTGTTGTTTGGTAAGGGGGCGCTTTTTTCTGGAGCTAAGACATTATATGTTGAGTGTTGTGGCTCCTGCTGGTTTAAGATGGGGTTGTTATAAAAAACAGTTTTCTGCGGTTGTTGAGGAGGATTGTTAACAGGAGTATATTCGACCAGTATATAAATAAAAGTAATGCTAATGATGGCTAAAAATATGAAAGATTGTGATTTTGTTCGGTGATTCTTAGGTGTCAGGCTCCTATATGATTTTTGGATAGTGTCAGCATTTAGTGGTTCAGATTTAACCTGTGATCCTGCTATGTTCCTTGCGGCAGGAGCTAAGTGTTCAATAACGGGTAGTGATCCATTCTTTCGATAATATTGTGAAAACTGATGGTATGCTCTGTTAAGGAGTTTAATCTTATGAGTGGCGGCTTCTTTTTGAGGGCTGCTATTTTCGAATCTGTCTGGATGCCATTTTTGGATTTGCTGTTTATAAGATTTACGCAATACGTCCCAGCTACAGCCCGGTTTAATTTTTAGTATATGGTAGCATTCCCTGTATGAGTATTTTTGTTTCATAACACCTGTTTACTACCTGAATCTTTAAAATATAGAAAATATTAACCTATTTACGTAATTCTCGCAGTAATCTTTGCATGCTGGGAATTATCGTTATCATCTACCCGATTGGGTGGTGTATTTTGAACTTATTAGGTTAAAATTATATATTACTGTGTTTTTTTGAGTTAATATAAGTCATTGATTAATAAGTAATAAAGAATATCGAGATGGCTTGTTTGGATCAGGAATGAGATTGATTAATGCGTATTAATTTTTTATTTAAGTCAGTATAATCAATATTTGTTCAATGTACAAAAGGTAAGAGCAAGGCTGCTTTCCTTTATTGAAATATAGTATACATTCTAAAAATGGAAGGTAGGAAGAAATGATAAAAGCCAATATGGCCCATTTAATTATAGCGCTGCTACTTGTATTTGTTTCTGGTTGTGCATCGGATGCATATCTTGACCTAGATTCAGATGCTTTTCGGAAACAGGAAACATCACGAACTGTCGAAACATATAGAATTGGTGTAGATGATTCTATTAGTATCAATGTCTGGAAAAACCCTGAATTATCCGTGATAGTACCTGTTAGACCTGATGGTAAGATATCAATGCCGCTCATTGGTGATGTACAGGCAGCTGGCTTTACTCCTGAAGAAGTTTCTCAGTTTATCAAACAAAAGTTACAAAATTTTGTGCGTGATCCAAATGTAACGCTTATGGTTACTGATTTGCGCAGCCACGAATTCTTAACACGAATTCGTGTCACTGGTGCAGTTGAGAATCAAAGCTCAATGAACTTCAGGCAAGGCATGACAGTGCTCGATGCGGTGCTTGAAGCAGGAGGTATAAACGATTTTTCAGCGCCGGATAAAACAAAGCTTTATAGAAAAATATCAGGTAAAACGAGAGTTATTGAAGTTTATTTAGGTGATATTCTTTATCGAGGAAAGCTTAGTACTAATATTGAGTTACGACCTGGCGATATAATTACTGTTCCTGAACGTTTATTCTAGATTATAAGGAATTATCTGAATGTTAATACCTGTAGAGCAACTACTTACTAAGCTTATTGGTGAGTGTTACGCTCGAAGAAATGCAATATTTATATTTTTTGTGATTATAAGTTTGACATGTCTTTCGCTAGGGACAGTATGGCCTAAAAAATATAATGCATTTACCATTATACATGTTGACAATAGTAATATTTTGCAGCCATTGATGCGTGGTGCCGCTGAGACAACACAAGCTATAGATCATGTTGCTAATGCAAGAGAAATTATTTTTGGAGAAAAAATAATGGATCAAGTATTGATTGATGCCGGATGGTTAGTAACAGACCAATCGGATGTTGAGAAAGAGAAATTAAAAAATGAAATTAAGAGCCGTATTAGCATCAATGGTATAGGTGAAAATTTACTACGAATTGAATATTTTGATAGAGATTCAATGAGAGTATTTCTAACGGCAAAACGACTGGCTGAGTTATTCATAGAAGAGGGTGAAAAGTCAAAAGTTGAAGAAAGTAAATCTGCGTATGATTTTATTAATAAACAGGTTAATGAATACCTTGAAAAGTTAACAACAGTAGAGGAAGACCTGAGAGTATTTCGTTCGGATAATCCTGCCACACGACCAGGGCTAGAAAGTGAGGTATCTAATAGAATCAGCCGATTAGAACAAAATATTGAAGAAACCGAGCTTCTAATAAGGGAAGCATCTATAAGAAAAACGTCATTAGTTGAGCAATTATCTGGAGAGGCAGCAGTTGTTATTAGTCAATCGAGAGAGACTCAGTACAGAAGTAAGATTGCAGAAATGCAGACCCAGCTTGAGTTGTTGCGATTGGATTACACAGATACATATCCAGATATAATAAGATTAAAGCATCAGATAGAAGATCTAAAAGAAGCATTGCTCATTGAGATTCAGAATAGAGAAGATTCAAAAAAAAGAGCTAAAGAAACAGGTAATACATATATGGATGATACTGTTACTTTGAATCCACTATATCAGCAATTAAGAAGTAATTTATCTGATACCGAAACTGAGATTGCAACTTTACTGGCGAGAAAGAATGAGTTAAAAGATATGCTTGAAAACGAATTCGATCGAGCCAGGAATATTTATGGTGGTCAGGCCACATTGTCAAAATTAACAAGAGATTACCAGGTGAATCAGGAAATATACCAGGATTTATTAAGACGTCTTGAAAATGCAAGGGTGTCAAAAAATCTTGATGAAGAACAACAGGGTTTGACTTTTAAGATACAGGAACCTGCAAAAATCCCATTGTTACCTACAGGAATAAGATTCATACATTTTGTTATAGCAGGATTGATCCTGGGGATTGTTGTTCCAATTGGCCTGATATACTTAATGCTGCAAATGGATCCTAGAATTAGATTCTCTCAAATTATCACAGATGAATTAAAAATACCTGTACTGGCTGAAGTAAATGTTATTGAGGGTTATTCTGAGCGCCAGAAAGCAGTTAATAATTTGATTTACCTATCTATAGGTGTTTTAATTGTTTTTGCTGTATATGGATACGTTATTTGGCTTAAATATACAGGACAATTCTGATGAGTAAAATTGAGGAAGCTTTACGGAAAGCAAAAAGTGAACGTTCAAAAGGTGATTTCCAGTCTGAATCTAATAATAAAAATTCTCATAATGTAGAAAATATTTCATTTTCTAGAACATTGCAAACTACAGCTAATTCAATTTCACAAGTTGTGCCACGCGAATCCTCTGTAAAAGAAATTGCTTTAATGAGCGAAGATGAAATATTGGAGAATAAACAATTATCTGAGCTAAAAATTATTTATTCAGATATGCCGGATCTTAAGTATGCAAATGTTTATCGTGACTTGAGGACAAAGCTTTTACAAAAAACACAAGGAAGGAATTTTATAGTAATGATTACTTCATGCATGCCAGGTGAAGGTAGTGGTAATGTGGCTCTTAATTTGGCAACAGCATTTACTTTCGATGAAAGTAAGACGTCTTTGCTTATTGATTGCGATTTAAATAATCCTAAAATTGATGCGATTCTCGATTTACAATCCGATGTTGGTTTGACGGATTATTTAGAGCGAGATGATGTGGAAGTAGGGTCGATTGTACATAAAACAGGTATAAAAAGATTACGCATGGTACCCGCAGGGTCTTCAAGGGAAACAGCCACTGAATATTTCACTTCAGTGAGGATGCGTGAATTATTAGAAGAGCTATATCTTCGTTATACGGATAGATATGTATTTCTTCATGCAGCCCCCATAGTTGAATCAGCTGATACAAGAATTCTTGTTGAATTGTGTGATTATGTAATTCTTGTTGTGCCATACGGACAGGCAACAAAGATACGCGTCAAAGCTGCTGCAGATGCTATTGGGTCTGAAAAACTACTTGGTGCTGTTTTTAATGAAATACCGGGTATTCCCCGAACATCAAAAAAAACCAAGAGAAATTGAACATAGTAATTGCACTATACTGATTAACTACTATGTTAAATAGACTGAATCTTTCATTAATAATGCTTGTGATATTGTCACCAGGCTTACGTGCTGCTGAATTTAATTATAATGTTCAGGCGATAATGGCTTATTACGAAAATATTAACAGAGTTGTCGTGCCTGTAGATAGCGAGATGTCTGAGTCTGTAAGAGGTGGCATTAATATAACAGAAAATAGTGCTGTGATTGATGCCGCAATAGAGGCATCTTATGAAATATTAAATTATGAGAATAACCAGGTTGATGATCAGTCAGTTGGTTATTTAAATTCCAATGTGCTATGGAAAATTTCCCCTCGGCAATTTGAGTGGTTTATTTCAGATGTTTTTACACAGACAACAATTGACACACTAGCAAGTGATACACCATCTAATAGACAGGATGCAAATGCTATATCGACAGGGCCAAATTATATAATTAGATTTAATAATCGCCATTCAATTAGCTTTGAAATTCGTTACAGTGATTTTTACTACGAAATTGTTGATTATGATAATAATCGCCTTCGTGGAGCAATTATTTTGGATTATAGCATGAATTCATCAACTGCATTATCCGCCAATATGTATTCACAATCTGTCTATTTTGATAACGCTGTTCTGAATCCTGATTACACCAGAAATGATTATTTTGTTGGAATGAATTATCGAAAAGGATTAAATACTATTGAATTGGAACTGGGTTCTACATTTATTGAATTCGAGAATCAGACGAAGTTCGATGATCTCAGGTATAGTTTTCTGATGAATAATCAGAGAACAAGTAATGCAAGCTTACAGTTGCACTTTGCGCGTCATTTGCACGATACAAGTAGTAGCTTGCTGGAACTGACATCAAATGGCATTAATCAAAACAATATTGGTTCGTCAACTTCAGATATTTTTACAAATGATGAAGCATTGATCACTTATAACAGAGAGTTTAGAAGGGGTGATTTTGCATTATCGTTATTTTCAATAGCAACAGATTATCATCAACAGAATAATCTGGATCAGTGTGAAAAAGGATTCTCGTTTCTTAGAACTATTGATATGCCTCGTGGCTCACAATTATCATTCGAAGCCAGGTATTCCGAAACTCAATTCGATAATCTTTCACCTGTACGAATAGATGATAATTATATATATAGAGCTGGGTTTTCGTATGCAGCAGGTCGTAATACGAGATTAAATATTGAAATTGAATCTGACGAAAATGAAAGCAGTGCTATCGCGAATAATTATGAAGACTTGAGCGTAATGCTGTCTTTGGTTTATTCATCAAGTTAAGAAGCATGATATATGTATATTGATTATTTTGGTCTAAAAGATTACCCATTTCGTATAACACCAGATACGGATTATCTCTATATGAGTCCTGCGCATTCGCGTGCTAAGGCATATATGGAGTATGCGATATTTAACAGGGAAGGTTTTGTTGTTATTACTGGTGAAATCGGATCTGGTAAGACTACGCTAATTAAAAAACTGCTTTCGGAACTTGATGAGAACATTATTGTTGCAAAAATATTCCAAACCCAATTGGATGAGATTGAATTACTACAGGCAATTCTCGTGGAGTTCGGACTAAATCCGTTTAGTGCAAAAAAAGTCGAATTGCTTAATATGCTTAATCAGTTTCTTGTTAATAGTTTTCTCGATGGAAAGCAGGTTCTATTGATAATTGATGATGCGCAGAATCTGAGTAAGCGTGTATTAGAAGAAATAACAATGCTATCAAGTGTAGAAACACAAAAAGAAAAAATTCTACACGTTATATTGATTGGTCAGCCTGAGTTGAATCAGAAACTCGAAGCCCCAGATATGGAGCAGTTACTGCAGCGTGTCAGTTTACGTTATCATGTTCGTGCACTTAAGGTCGATGAAATTGAGGAGTATGTAAATTTTCGCCTTAAAGTAGCTGGCCTGCAAGAAAGTGTATTTGCGAATAATATAGCCCAGTTAATATATGAATATACTGGTGGAATACCCCGTCTGATAAATACACTATGTGATACAGCTCTTACCTGTGCTTATGCTGATGACAAGAAAATGGTGAATATTCTTGGAATAGACAGCGCTATTAAGGAGCTTCAATGGAAAAAATACTCTGAGACTCATAAATACAGAGCGTCTTCGCATGACCAGGAAAGTCTTTATGAGTTACCTAATGACAGAAGCAGGGAGCAACGTAATAATGATGAAAAAAATATTGCTCAGGGATTTTATAGTCCAATTTCATCTAGGGCATTAGTTGAAATATCTAATCAGCTTAAAAGAATAGCTGATTACCTGGAAAAAAAGAATGGTTAATTTTATAAAAGTGTTTTAAATAATAATGAGATATTAGAATGTCAGAAAATGGAATTGAAAATGCATTTACGATTGATGTCGAAGACTATTTCCAGGTCTCTGCATTCGAAAATGATATTAAACGTAGTGAATGGGATTCAATAGAGTCTAGAGTTGTAAACAATACCCAGTGTATTTTGAGGATGCTTGATAAGCATAATATTAAGGCAACATTTTTTATCCTTGGCTGGGTAGCAGAAAGGAATAAACAACTGGTTATGGACATTTCTAGTGAAGGACATGAAATTGCATCGCATGGATACAGTCATAAACTCATATATAATCAATCTAAAAGTGAATTTAGAGATGAAACTCTAAAAGCAAAGCATTTGCTTGAGGATATAATACAGAAACCAGTTAATGGCTATCGTGCTGCAAGTTATTCAATTACAAAAGATTCGTTATGGGCATTAGATATATTAGCGAATGCTGGATTTAAATATGATTCTAGTATTTATCCGGTAGTTCATGACAGGTATGGTATCCCTGATGCTCAGGAAATGCCATATGTAATTAATAACTCTAACGGCCAGGGTTTGATTGAATTCCCATTGTCTGTATACAAAATCATTAATTACAATCTACCTGTATCTGGTGGTGGATATTTTAGATTATATCCATATTTCTTTACAAAATATGCGTTGGCGTCAATAAATGAGTGTGATAAGCCATTTGTATTTTATTTGCATCCATGGGAGGTCGATCCGGGACAGCCAAGAATTGCAACAAATTTGATATCTCGGTTTAGACATTATAACAATCTTGATCGCTGTGAGGAGCGTCTTAATAAGCTTCTTAATGATTTCAATTTCACAACAATGATCAATGTATTAAAAAATCAGGGCTATGAAATGTTAAATATAGACCATCATGCCTGTTTCTCTAATTCATAAAATGTTTTATTCATAAGTGGTAATTAGAGATGGTATATACAGTAAAAGTGCTTGTTAATAAAAAAGATAAATATATTAATCAGTATGTTGGTGAAAAAGGTACTTTTTACCATTTAACCGAATGGTCAACAGTAATCAATAATATTTTTAACAACAATGTTTATTATGTTTATGTTGAAAACGATCAAGGTTCTGTGTGTGGCGTGCTCCCATTAGTTCATATTAAAAGTCGCCTGTTTGGCAATTACATGGTATCAATGCCGTATTTTAATTATGGTGGTTTAATCGCTGATAATAATGATGTTGAATCGATTTTGATGAGAAAAGCAATAGAGTTAGCAAATGACCACGCAATTGATCATATTGAGTTTCGAGACATAAGTCAGATGAATTATGATCTACCATTACGTCAGGATAAAGTAAATATGATACTGGAATTGCCAGAGTCGACTGATGAACTTGCTAAAATTCTAGGATCAAAAAAACGCTCGCAAATAAGACGTCCCTTAAAAGAAGGTGTCAATGTTAAACAAGGCGGTATCGAGTTACTGTATGATTTTTATAGTGTTTTTTCAGAAAATATGAGAGATCTGGGTACACCAGTTTATCCGAGATCATTCTTTAAAGAAATACTGGAAACTTTTCAGGCTAATACAAAAATTATTGTACTCTATTTAGATAATAAGCCAATAAGTGCGGCATTTCTGATCGGCTATAAAAATCAGTTAGAAATACCATGGGCATCTACATTATCTAAATATAATTACTTTAGTCCTAATATGTTGTTGTACTGGGAAGTACTACGGTATGCAATAGAAAAAGGTTACAAACGCTTTGATTTTGGCCGCTCAACTATTGATAGCGGAACTTACAAATTCAAGAAGCAATGGGGAGCAAAACCTTTACAGTTATACTGGCATTACTGGCTTTCTAATTCGTCTGAAATGCCTAAAATAACACCCGATAATCCGAAATATAGATTGGCAATAAAAATTTGGCAGAACTTGCCGCTTACTATTACTAATCTTATTGGTCCAATAATTATAAAGAATTTACCCTGATACTTATGTGTGGAATAGCTGGAATATATAATTTATCAATAGGAGCAGAAAAACCAGATTCTGATCTATTGCATACAATGATTAGCACTCTAAAGCATAGGGGGCCTGACAATTATGGTTTCTATATTGATCAATATATTGGCCTTGCGCATTCCAGGTTAAGTATTATTGATTTATCAACTGGTAAACAACCTATTCATAATAGTGATAAATCAATATGGGTCGTATTTAATGGTGAAATATATAATTATGTTGAGCTACGAGAAGATCTGATTAGAAAGGGATATACATTTCTGACTCAAACAGACACAGAAGTAATAGTCCATTTGTATGATGAATATGGCGACAAGTTTGTAGATTATCTTAATGGGCAATTTGCTATAGCTTTGTGGGATAAAACTAAATGTCAATTAATTCTGGCAAGGGATAGAGTAGGTATTGCGCCATTATTCTATTGTATATACGATAATAAATTATATTTTGGTTCTGAAATTAAATCTATTATATCGGCATTACCTGGTAAACCAAATTTTAATTTAACTGCTTTAGATCAGCTTTTTACATTCTGGAGTCCAACAAGCCCTGATACTTTATTTGAAAATGTATATGAAGTATCACCAGGTAATATCATCTCTTTTAATTATGACAAGATCAAACAAAGGCAATACTGGGACTGGTGTTACCCGGATAATTCCGACTATAGAGTAGAGTCGGTTGACGCATTGGCAGAAGAGTTACGATCAATATTGATAGATGCAACCAGAATAAGATTACGAGCCGATGTCCCTGTTGGTGCATACTTATCAGGAGGTCTTGATTCATCTGTTCTTGTGTCTATTATAAAAAACTTTACTGATACTCCATTAAGAACGTTTTCAATTGAATTCGATGATGCGTCACTCGATGAGTCAGATTATCAGAAAAAGCTTATCAATCATTTTAATACAGATCATAGTCGGATCAAATGTACAAATGAGCAAATATCTGCGAATTTTCAGGATGTTATTTGGCATACTGAATTGCCAATACTAAGAAGTGCACCTATACCCATGTCGTTATTATCTGAATTGGTTCATGCTAACAAATATAAGGTGGTATTAACAGGTGAGGGTTCTGATGAGGTTTTAGGTGGTTACGATATTTTCAAGGAAACAAAGATACGACAGTTCTGGGCTAAGAATAAAGATTCTGGATTCAGACCATTATTGTTGAAGAAACTTTATCCATATCTTGATGTATCACCGGGTCGCGCCCAAACCTATCTTAGAAATTTCTTCGGACAAGGTATTGATACACCTGATCTAAGTTACTTTTCTCATATGCCAAGATGGGATACAACTTCAAAAATTAAGAGCTTTTATTCTGATGACGTATCTAATTCTCTTAGAGAAAGTGCAATAGATAACTATCTGAATACGTTGCCTGGTAATTTCAATAATTTGCATTCATTCAACAAAGCTCAATATATTGAATCAAAAACGTTAATGTCAGGATATTTATTATGTTCACAGGGTGACAGGATGTTGATGAAGAACTCAGTAGAGGGCCGATTTCCATTTTTAGATCACCGTTTAATTGAGTTTGCGAACAAATTACATCCAAAACTTAAAATGAAAGGATTGAATGAAAAATATTTATTAAAAATTGCAATGGGAAAATATATTCCAGATGCGATTGTCAAGCGCTATAAACAACCTTATCGTGCACCAGATATTCCGTCATTTACAGGGAAATATCATAAGGATTATGTGGATTACTTGTTGAGCCCAGAAAAAATAGCTGAGTATAATTATTTTAATCCTTCAAAAGTCAGCTTATTAATGAAGAAGATTAACGCTGGTAAGGCAATAGGATATAAAGATAATATGGCCTTTATGGGAATATTATCTACACAATGTTTACATAGTCTCTTTATTGAGAATAAATAATTAAAACTTTAACTTTTAACAGAAATAAAGGAATTAATAGATGTCAGTAGAAAAAGCAATACGTCAATATGTACTTGAAAATTATCTTTTCACAGATGATGAAAGTGAGCTAGCAAATAATGATTCTTTTCTTGATAAGGGGATTCTTGATTCAACTGGTATTTTGGAAATAATCAATCTAATCGAGGATGAGTTTAAAGTAAAAGTCGAGGACGATGAGATGGTTCCTGAAAACCTCGATTCTGTTAACAATATTGTTAGCTATGTTGAAAGAAAACAGGGATAAAACAGTCATGTTTTTGTCGATTATTGACAAGCTTAGAGAAGCCGTGGGAATGTACCCTGATAAGGTTGCTATTATCGACAATGAAGATAAATATACCTATACCAGCTTATGGCAAGAGATAGTTGCATGTAATGCATATCTGATTAAAAAAGGTTTATTACCTGGAGATCGTGTTGCGCTTTTACTTGATAATTCATTTGAATATATCACGTCTTACTATGGTGTTCTTGCAGTCGGTGGTGTTGTTGTTGCTCTTAATACTTCATCAAAATCTTCAGATGTTATTAACTGGTTAGATAACTCAGGGGCTAATATATTAATTACTGAATCAAAATATTCAGATTTATATAATGAAGTAATTGATTCTTGTAAAAGTCTGGACGTTATTAATTTAGATTTAATGCATCGCCATGATGAATTACTTGTTTGGTCTGGATCTATGGGTATTCATAATGCTGATATATATCACTCTCCAGAGATATTTCAGGAAACAAATGCTGCAATTATCTATACATCAGGAACAACTGGTAAACCCAAGGGTGTGACACTTAGTCACGGTAATTTTATAGCTAATTTTACTGAAGTTATTAATTATTTAGAGCTGACAAAAAACGATTCAATAGTTAATATTTTGCCTTTTTATTATTCGTATGGTAATTCGATATTGCATACTCATCTTATGAGTGGTGCAACTATCATACTTGAGAATAGTTTTATGTACCCAGCAAAAACACTATCAAAGATTATTGATAATAATGTTACTGGTTTCTCAGGTGTTCCAGCTACCTACGCAATTTTACTAAATAGAGTTAATCTTGATGATTATGATCTTGGCTGTCTCAGATATGTGACACAGGCAGGTGGCGCAATGCCTCAAGCACATATTCATAAGTTAATATCAAAATTGCCACATGTAAAACTGTTCATAATGTATGGTCAAACAGAAGCAACCGCACGTTTAACATACCTTGATCCTGAAAAACTTATAGATAAACTCGGTTCAGTTGGTAAACCCTTACATGGAATAGATCTACAAATTAGAGATGAAAATAATAACAAACTAGGGTCAAGCGAGACTGGTGAGATATACGTTTCTGGGCCTAATATCATGAATGGCTACTGGAATAACCAACAATTAACTAACGAAGTATTAATTGATAATTATATAAAAACAGGAGATCTTGGCTTTATTGATGAAGAAGGTTATGTTTTTTTGACAGGTCGACGCTCAGATATGATAAAAGTTGGCGGAAATAGAATTAGCCCTCTCGAGATTGAAGAAGTCATTAATCAACTTGATGGCATTGTTGAAGTAGCTGCAACTGGTGTTGATGATGAAATACTAGGCCAGGTTATTAAATTAACAGTGGTACTTAATGATAAAAGTACGATTAATGAAAAAGAAATTAAAGCATTCTGCCGAAAGAAACTGGCTTTATATAAAATACCCAAATATATAAACTTTGTTGAAGCATTGCCTAAAACTGCTTCAGGAAAAATTCAACGCTATTTATTATAAAATAATGATTACTAGGATAGGACTATGTCAAATAATATAGATGAAATTACCAAAAAATTGTTGTCATTTGATGAAGATAAAGAAATCGACAAGATAACAGGCGGAATAAAAAATATATTACGTACAAAAGTTAATCGTCGTGGTTTAGTTGTTGCTATGTCAGGAGGAATAGATAGTTCTGTATCTGCTGCTTTATGTGTAAAGGCATTGGGTCCAAAAAAAGTATATGGCTTGCTCTTACCTGAAAAGGATTCTTCATCAGAGAGCGCTAAAAAAGGTGAGATACTAGCTAAGCACCTCGGTATTGATTATGAGCTGCAAGACATTGCACCAGCATTAGAAGCTATCGGTTGTTATAAATGGCGCGATGAAGCAATAAAGGCAACATTTCCTGAGTATGGCCCAGGGTGGAAAAATAAAATTACTATATCAGGAGGTTCTCAAGGAGCAATAAATCATTTTATGCTTGTTGTGCAGGACCCTGACGGTGAAATTAAAGAAAAGCGATTAGATTTAAAATCTTATCTTCAAATTGTTGCAGCAACTAACTTTAAGCAACGAATTCGTAAAAATATTGAGTTTTTTCATGCGGACCGACTAAATTATGCCGTAATTGGTACTCCAAATAGAGTCGAATATGACCAGGGGTTTTTTGTTAAAAATGGTGATGGTTCAGCTGATATTAAGCCGATCGCTCATTTATACAAAACACAGGTATATCGTTTGGCGGAATATATGGGACTACCAGAAGAAATCTGTAATGCTGTTCCTACAACTGATACATATAGCATGCCGCAAGGACAAGATGAGTTCTATTATGCGCTCCCTTACAAGGAGATGGATGTTGCATTGTGGGTTTATAATAATAGTAAGTCGCAAGATGAGTTGTCGTCACTATTAGGGATATCTAGTAAACATGCTGAATTTATATTTAATGACATTGAATCTAAACGTAAAACAACTGCTCATCTTCATTGGCCAGCTGTATTAATTGAAAAAGTAGATGGCCCAATTACTAACCCACAGTGATTGAATTGAATGTGGTTATGTTGAATATGTAATGATATATAATTTAAGTGAATTGGATTTGCAGTATGGCATGTGAAATTAAAAGAATTCAAAATTATTTCATAATTTTATAGGTATTTATTACAATAATGAGAATTAAACGTACAATACCGCCAACTGCAGCGCCAATTCCTATCCGTAGTTTCTACTGTGGTATTGTTGCGGCTTTATCAGGCCAAAAGTATATTAATAAATTAGAGAGCGAGTTTAAAAAATACTTTGGTGTTAAACATGTTTTTTTTGTCTCATCGGGTAAAGCTGCGCTTACTACAATATTAAGTTCATTAAAAACAGTAGATGATAGACGAGAAGTAGTAATTCCTGCTTATACATGCTTCTCTGTACCTTCTGCTGTTATCAAGTCAGGATTAACTGTTGAATTATGTGATATAGATATAAATAATTTCGACTTCAATTACGATTTTCTCGAGAAAAAGTTATCTCAGAAAACATTATGTGTAATACCTTCTAATTTATTTGGTATTCCATCAAATGTTGATAAGCTACGTCATATATGTAACGAAAATGATATATATTTGATTGAGGATGCTGCTCAGGCAATGGGGTGCTTATATAATAAAAAGCCTCTTGGAACAATTGGTGAAGCAGGATTTTTTAGCCTAGGAAGAGGTAAAAATATTACATCGGGGTCGGGTGGGGTAATTGTTACTAATTCTGATAAGATCGCATCTGCGATAAAAAGTAATCTAGAAACTATTAACCCCCCAGGTTTTATTGAAAACGTAGTCGATTACATTCAGTTTGTTATTCTTTCCATATTTATTAGACCGTCTTTGTACTGGTTGCCGTCAGGTCTTCCATTTTTGGAATTGGGTAAAACATTCTATTACAAAGAATTTCCAGTAAAAAAACTATCTGCAATGAAAGCTGGTTTGTTACGAGGTTGGGAAACAAATCTTGAGAAATCTAATAACCATCGTATCGAGGTTGCAAGATACTATAGTAAAAACTCAGAAATATCACACCCTTATCTACGTTACCCGGTTGTATTAAATAGTAGTATAGAGCGAGATAAAGTATTTAAAATTTCTGAAAAAATTGGACTTGGCTTAAGTAAAATGTATCCAACAACTATAAATAAAATTGAAGAGATAAAAGATTTATTTTCTGGGCAGGATTTTCCCATGGCCAATCAATTAGAAGAGTGTCTGATAACGCTGCCAACACATCATTGGCTGACAAAAAGCGATAAAGATGCTATCAGTAAATTAATTGAGGGTATTGATGATGATTCAGATAATAGTGGCATGAGCTAATTGGTTAAATAAAAGCTCTCAACATGAAATATAGTGTTATTAAAGTGGTTATGCGAAAGTGTTATTAGGCGGCATTGCAATGTATTATAATTTATTGTCGCTTATTAAGATTAAATATCAAGATAATTATTCTAATATTAAGTACTACGAATTAGATTGAGAGTGTTGATGGTTGGTATTAAATTTATCTATATAAATATGGTATATGAATGGTTACGATATATATTCAAGGAGTTTCTAATGAAATGTGTTATCAATATTATCAGCTTGGTGTTTATTTTAGTTCTATCAGCTTGTGGGGGCGAAAATATGTCTGAAAAAATCAATTTTCAAAACATTGATAACAAAATATCTATCGAAGAAATTAACAATATATCATCGAAAAAGATTTATTTTGGACATCAATCAGTTGGTTTCAATATCTTAGATGGTGTCGAAGACCTTCTTAAAGAGAACCAGGGTGCGCAATTGAATATTATTAAATCGAGAAATGCGTCTGTATTTGAAAAGCCTGTGTTTGCTCACTCACCAATAGGAGAGAATTCGGACCCGGAATTAAAATTGATGGATTTTAAAAATGCAATCGATAATGGAATTGGACAACACGTTGATATTGCTTTTATGAAATTCTGCTACCTTGATATCAATAAAACGACTGATATTGAAAAAGTATTTTCAATATATAAGAAAACATTCGAAACTCTTAAGAAAGAAAATCCTGACACAGTATTTGCACATGTGACTGTTCCGTTAACATTATCTGAGTTTACTATTAAATCCTTGATTAAAAAGATTCTCGGAAAAAAAGACAATAATATAATGCGAAAGAAATTCAATGATAAATTAATTAGCGAGTATGCGGGTAAAGATCCAATATTCGACCTTGCAAAGGTTGAGTCAACTTATCCAGATGGTAATGTATCTTCGTTTACTGAGAATGGCGAGAGTTACTATTCATTAGCACCAGAATATGCTGCTGATAATGGGCATCTCAATGAGCTTGGAAGGAGAATTGCTGCTAAGGAATTTATTAAATTTCTGTCAGATATATAGTCAACAGGAATTTATTCAAAAATAAGATGTGATATGAATTTTTGGATTATGCAAACTACGATGAATATTAGAATGCACTATATAAAATATACATCCTCGAATTACTGGAGTGATTGATGGGAATTGTAAATTACAATCAACATGGAATTATATCTGGATTTCTATCATCTGTTGAAAAATATCCTGATCGACAGGCTCTTGATGTTGAAAGTAATGTTTTAACTTACAAGGAATTGTCGAATATAGCCTTGAATATTACTGATGTAATTACTAAATTCAATAGTTCATCGGATTTTGTTTCACTACTTGCATACCGAAGTGTCACTGCTTTTTCAGGTATTCTTGGTATCTTGGCTTCAGGAAAAGGATATGTTCCTTTGAATCCAGGGTTTCCAATTGAGCGTATCTACAATCAGCTTGAGTTATCAAAGTCTGATATCCTAATAGTCGGCAGAGAATGTTTAGATGTATTTGTTTCACTTCTTAATAAGATTGAAAGGCCTTTAAAAATAATATTACCTGATAGAGATGCTCTAATTGATAATGAAATATTGAAACTCTCGCAACAGCATGAGATATATTTCCTGGATAAAATTGTAGATATAAACCCAGATAATATTTTGCAGAATATTAATCTTGATTCTTCTGCTTATTTGCTTTTTACCTCAGGTAGCACAGGAATTCCAAAAGGTGTGGCTGTTAGTCATAGTAATGTAAAGTCTTTTGTAGATTATATTTGTAATAACTACACATTAAAACAGACCGATCGCTTTTCGCAAACAGCTGATATAAATTTTGATCTTAGTGTATTGGAGATATTTCCATGTTGGGAAGTAGGCGGCTGTCTCTGTTGCTTGCCTAAGGAAATTGTAATGGCCCCTGCAAGATATATCCGAGACAAAGAATTGACAGTCTGGGTGTCGGTACCATCTGTTGGTATTTTCATGTCAAAAATGCGACTACTAAAACCTGATGCTTTCCCTGGTCTTCGTTATTGCATGTTTTGTGGTGAGGCTCTATTGCAGGATACAGCAGAAAAATGGTCACTTGCGGCTCCAAATTCAGTTATAGTAAATCTTTATGGCCCAACAGAGGCAACTGTTGCAATAACCCAATACAACTGGAATGAAGAATCATCTAATAAGTGCAGCAATGGTATTGTTCCAATTGGATGGACATTCTCATCTCAACAGACATGCATTGTTGATGAAAAGCTAAATGTTCTTAAAGGTGGTGAATCTGGTGAGCTCTGTTTGTCAGGTACTCAATTAACTAAAGGCTATTTCAATAATATCGAAAAAACTTTATCTCAGTTCATAAAGATCCCGGAATATGGTGATAAAATATGGTATCGGACTGGTGATCTGGTTTATCAGGAAAGTGATGGCTGTATGCATTATTTAGGCCGTATTGATAATCAGGTTCAAGTGTTAGGTTATAGAGTCGAATTACAGGAAATAGATAATATTCTAAGGAAAATCACAGGAACTGAGCTTGCTGTTTCTATACCCTGGCCAATAGAAAACGGTGTAGCGCAGGGAATTACAGCATTTATTTGTGGTGGAGATATTATTAGAAAAAACGAAATAATAAGTCACTGTGAAAAAGTTCTTCCATCATATATGATTCCGCGTGAAATATTTTTCATCGACAATATGCCAGTAAATGCAAATGGAAAGATAGATAGATTAGAGCTAACAAAAATAATCAATGGTGAGGCTTAATATTAATGAGTGAATTCGAGAATAATATTAAAAAATATATTTTAGAATATTTAGAGAATAAGTTAGATGAAAACGACTTTCAAGACTTGTCTAATAATGGCGATATTGATCTTATGGCTACCGGTATACTTTCATCGCTTGAATTTATAACATTGATAAGCGATATCGAGTCCAGCTTCAGTATTGAAATTGATTTCGATAATTATGATCCATCTTCTTTTAATACATTCTTAGGATTAGTAAACGTCGCGTCAACTGCAAAGAGAGTTTAAAATGGATATTAATATAGTTGAAATCAATAAGGGTGATCCTTATATGGATCAAATCGAAAGACTCTTTAGCGATCTATACCAATATATGAGTGGCACTGGATTGCAAATGCAAATTGTTGAAGATGGTGCAAGCATTTGGCGCTCTTCTATTGAGAAATTAACAGGCGGTCGCTATGGAATGTTATATGCAGCTATTAGTGATGAGAAAGTGATAGGATTTGCACATGGATCGATACGTTATTCTGCTGAGTTTATGGGTGGATTAAAAGTTGGTCATATAACACATTTATTTGTCCTGCCTGATTACAGAAAAACAGGTATAGGCAATGACCTGATTTCCTATTTAGAAAAATGGTTTTTAAGTAAAGATGTTCATTCTTATGAATTACAGGTTCTTTGTGATAATACATTAGGAATTAATTTCTGGGAAAGAAATGGATATAAAAAAGAACTGTTACAAATGCGTAAAATTATATAATTAATTCAATATTACATAGCACAAATAATTAACTTTAATAAAGTTAACAAATATGTTTTTAATTAATTATTTTAATATGTTGATTTATTATTTAGATAAATATTATGAGTAAAAGGCATATCAATGATTAACATGGTTTTCGATATTTTGAGCAAACTTAAAGAAGTTGTCGAAAGAAAACGTGAAATACGTAAAATGGATTGGCTTCAGGATCGAGGTATGCATATAGGTAAAGATGTATTTATTCCAATTTCTACCTGGATAGATGCATCTCACTGTTACTTGATATCAGTTGGTGATCGATGTAGATTTGGACCAAACTGTGTTTTATTAGCACATGATGCAACAATGAATGAGTTACTTGATGCTGGAAAGATTGGAAAAATTACCATTCATGAATCATGCAGTATTGGTTTTGGAACGATTATTTTGCCAGGTGTCGAGATTGGACCAAATGTAATTATTGGAGCTTATTCTGTGATTTCTACTAATATTCCGCCTGGTAGCATTGTGACAGGTAATCCTGCAAAAGTAGTTGGAAAAATTAAAGATTTTGAAAGATATCATCGAATGCTGATGAAAAAACAACCATTATTCCCATACGACAAATATGGTTCTCATACTTTACCTGAGCAGAGAAGAAAAGAAATAATGGATAGCTTAGGTGAAAATCCTAATTCATGTGGTTATATTACGGGTGGTTACACCGCGATGAAGGACTCAGGGGAGTTTTATTCAGGTCGAAATAAATAGGCCGAGCACTTAGATATAATAACTTGACTATACGAATGTATTGAAAATGAATCTCTGGTCGAAATATAAAAAAGTAATAAATAGCCCGCTTTATTATTTTCAGATTTTTATTGCAATTGTAAAGGGCTCTTTTTATATACTTTATTGCAGGATATTTAAACGAAATATAAAGATAGGGTTTCCATTTATTGTTTATGGGAATGTAAATATCAAAGGCCCAGGAAAAGTCATAATAGGTAAAAAATGTACAGTTGTTGAAAATGTTTTTAGAGGATTGTCTATCACTACATTTTCAAATGATTCAATTGTTTCTATAGGGGGTGAAGGCTGTTTGTTGGGTGGTTTGACTATTCGTTGTCATTCTAAAATAGAACTCGGCAACAATATTATGACGGCTGTTTCTCTTATACAGGATACATTATTTGTTACAAACAATAATAAATCATACACTAATTATGATTCATCCTTATGGAAGTCGGAGCCAATAGTGATTGGAAATAATGTTTGGTTAGGAGGTCACTGCTGTATATTGCCAGGAAGCAAAATAGGTGATGATTGTGTCTTATCCGCATGTTCAGTAATCTATAAGAATGAAATAAACAATTACAATCTTGCATCAGGTAATCCAGTAAGAAGATCATTGCCGATAGAAAGAATACTAGGTCTTAGAAAATAATTATGAAAGACATTATTGCACAACTACGTGGTATTTTATTTAAAATAAAATGCAAATTATTCTTTAAAAAAGTAACCATTGCTAAAGGATTAAGAATATATAAAAAACTAAAAATAGTAGGGCCTGGTCAAGTATTTATAGGTAATAATTGCAGGGTGGCTGGTATTAAGGGCGATGCAAGTAAATATGTAACTATCGATACACATAGTCCAACGGCTGTAATAAAAATAGGTGATAATGTAAGTTTATATGCATCACGGATTTCTTCTAATTATCAAATAACAATAGGTGATAATGTATTAATCGAGGAATCTGGTATTGTTGATACTGATTTTCATTCTATTGATAGATCAAGAGATTTGCCAATTGATGAAGATTTAAATAAATGCAGGATTAATATCGGAAATAATGTTTCAATTGGTGCGCATAGTGTTGTTATTAAAGGTGTTGCTATAGGCGATAATGTCGTTATTGTTCCAGCTTCTGTTGTTTCAATGTCAATAAAATCAGATAGTCTTGCAATGGGTAATCCAGCACGAGTTATAAAACAATAAATAGAGATATCGTTATTGTCTATAATAACTCAGAAATGGCTTTTAGAATTATTTATGATTTTTACTATAACAAAAAATTATATACTATTAATCTTTTTTGATTCTATCAAATCATTCTTTATTTGCATAAAGGCTAAGGAAGTATTAGTGAAATACTACGATCAATCTTTTTCAGGCGATAAGCAATGAATGATGTTAGTCAAACTTCATATGATTCAACAGACTCGCATTCTTGTCAGAATATATTTGATACATTTGATAAAAAGATTCGAAATAATATCAGTTCTTACTATAAAGGCATGCTTCATGCTGATATAAAAGGATTTCCTCTTGGTGGACAGTTTGCACATACATTTAGGTTCGAGGTTCGCTCTGATCAGGAGTTCCACACGATTTATGCTAAGACTTGTCCTATTTATGAGTCATTAGATCCTGCAAGATTAGAATATCAAACACTTGAATTACTGTATGATAAGATGCCTAATGAATCACCAGATCTGGCGGTTTCAAGGCCAATCGATTATTTTCCTGAGATTAACGGATATTTACAGGAATCAGTTGGTAAAAGTGATCTTCGTAGTTATTTATTAAAGAATAATTCTATATTTAATGGAAAAGCGACATTACTTGATGTCAATATTAAACTGAATGGCTCTGCCCGTTGGCTACATGCGTTTCATTCTATTACGATGTCGAGTGAAAAACAGAAGTTTAATCAAAAAGAATTTATTAAAAGTTTTAATGATGAATTCGATTATAATGAACTTAAAAACTTTAAATTCTCAAAAGATGTAATTAATCAACTAGATGAATTGATAGACAATCTTTCATTTTTAAATGATCGTCTTTTAATGCCATGTGCAAAGTGGCATTGGGATTATACGCCTGGTCATGTATATATAGATAACAACAAAATAAGTGTAATCGACATTCTAGGTATAGACAATATTCCAGTCTTTGAAGATATAGGCCATTTTCTTGCTGCATTAACTAGTATTAATAATCTTCCGTTTTATCCATTCTTTAACTATAAACGTGCATGTGATTCGTTCTGCATAAGCTTCTTATCATCATATTTATTGAATTCTAATTATGATAAGAATGAGTTTTTATTGCTTTCTAATATTTATAGATTGAAATATTTGATTGTTTATTTTTTAGGTCAACAAAGACTTATAAGACAAAAGACAAATCCTTTTATAGCTAACTTATTTGCGAACTACAGGTTGACAAGGCTTTTTAACAGACCGTTATTGCATACTATGAATGAAATATCTACGATGATGAATCGTGTTTTGAAAACTTATTAGTTTAATAAATCAAACAAGAAGGAAACAACAATGGCAAACTCAAGTCGATGGAAAACAGCCCAATCATATGAAAAAGAATATTGGAAAGGGGTTGCAGAAAAAATTGCCTCAGATGCTAGTCAACAACTGACATGGTATGAATGGAAAGCATCAGAATTCGAGAAAAAGCTAGAACAAGTAGATTATAGTTTTAATAAGGAAAATTGTAATGTACTAGAGGTCGGTAGTGGACCAATTGGAATAGTATCATATCTAGGCTGGGGTGAAAGAGTATCAATTGATCCATTGGGCGACTTTTATAAAAATAATAAGGATCTTGTAGCGGTTAGAGATTCGAATGTTAACTATATAACTGGTAAAGGTGAAGAAATTCCGTATCCTGATAAGCACTTTTCAGTTGTTATCATAGATAATGTTCTTGATCATGTAGACAATGCAGAGGGTGTGCTTAATGAAATTCATCGGGTACTCTCTGATGATGGAGTATTATACATGGAATTAAATGTACATACCTACTGGGGATTCCTGTTACACGTCTTATTGGCGAAGCTTAATATAGACAAGGGGCATCCTTATAGTTTTACACCAAATAGAATAAGAAAATTTCTCTCTGATCATAAATTTACTATTAAAAAGGATTGGATAAATAGTTACTTGGAAGCAAGAGACGAAGATCGAAAGTCTGATTCATTAAAAGCTAAAATAAAAGGTTATTCAGGGCTATCTGAATTCATATTCTTTGCATTATGCTCAAAAACTAAATGATGATATATGTATTATATACAATTATTTGGATTCTTTGAGTTTTTGCATTTGAACAAATAATTAAATGTTTGTTCCATGTAATTAACTGGATTACTTTAATGGCAAAGAAAATATGTGTAATTGGTGCCGGGTTAGCTGGTGGTATTATTGCTTCAGAATTATCCAAAAAACATCACGATGTTACCTTGCTGGAATATGGAGCTAAGAAACAGCCATATGATGGCGATAATGAAAAATGGATATATGATAAACCAAAGGCTTCATTTACGAGAGGCATAGGATTAGGAGGGACATCTAATTTCTGGCATGGTGGCTTAACTATTCTAGATAAAATAGATATTGATAGTAACTCTTTGCTGTTTAAGAATACTAAACTACCTATAAAATATTCTGATCTATATGACTACTATAACAAGGCGATTGATTTACTCAAGGGGACCGGGGTTTATTCATTAATGGATATTGAATCTTGTCCTGATTCAGCAGGTAATGATTTTAATATAAATAATGATTATTTTGATTATAAAGGACTTGTTTATCCTGCAAGTCCATTTTCCTCTGCAAATGCAATTGCTAAAGCAGTCAAAGAGAATGGGTTAAGTGTAATAGATGATTTCAATGTAAAAAAGATTAATTTTTCAAATCATTCACATGCAGTTTCTGTGGAAGGTTGCAATAAAACAAATGGTTTGAATCAAAAAATTAATGCAGATATATTCATCATCTGTGCAGGAGGCCTGGGGTCACCAAAAATATTACTTGAATCTAAGCAGGAAACCTCTGCATTAGCCGATATGCCAATAGGAAAATACTTAATTGATCATCCAACCGGGTTTGTATTTAAAGCAAAATTGCGAAATAGAATGTGTTTAAAGAATATATTTGGCCAATTTGGTAATGGTTATAGAACACAATATGGGTTTAAACTTAAACAAGATGGTCTTGATTTGACTGATGGTTTAAATCATATTTTATTTCTTAGGCCTGCCTTGACTATGAAAGATCCATTAATATATGACTTTTTAAAACGTAGACTGGTAGGCTATAAAGGTAAAAGAATAAAAATTACAGATATTTTATACTTATTACGCCATCCTGACTTACTATTTGATGCTGTTAATTTTAAATACGGTCTTTTCGGTACAACTGAATATATTTCAGGGTTAACATTTACTGAGCAATTGCCTGATTCGCATAATAGAATAGAACTTGCCGGAAACAATAAATTCTCCATAAAATGGAAAATTTCTTCTGCCGAATGCGGCTCTGTTGAGAAGTTTATCAAAACTTTTTTTAATGCGCATAGTGATATGTTCGAGAATTTCGAAATATACCCTGGTATAGGTAATAGACTGGAGTCTGCGGGACATCATTCCGGTGGTTGTAGAATGTCATTTGATTCATCAACTGGAGTTGTTGATTCAGATTTAAAAATATTTGGCGTCGATAATGTATTTGTATCTGATGGCTCAGTTTTAGGATATTCAGGTCATGCAAATACAGGATTAACGATTTCGGCGCTCGCACTAAAATGCGTTGATCAGGTGCATAGTATGATTTAGTGTAAATTATATCTAATGCAAAATAAATATTAATGATGACTATTAACTATAAGTTGTAATTTATGCAAAGACTTAATATTAGAAGACCTGATTTAATTAGTGATTTACTACATTGATAAATAGTATACGATATTGAATTACTTTTACTTTTTTTTATTGTCAATATTCCTGGATATGAGTCAGATACAACTCATTTTTCCATTTCTAGGAAAGATTTTTTTTCAAAAAATCATTATTATTATTGCAATATTGGGATTAATTACTAATGGTAATCTAGTTGATAATGTTAAAGCATCAATGAAAACGACTACCGGGCGTACCTTGTCGTTTTTAATTATATGGATATTATTGTCTGTCCCGTTTGGTGTGTATCCAGGGCAAAGTGTTGCTTTCTTGCTGCAGAATTATTGGAAAATGTTAATTATGTTTTTCCTCGTTCTGGGCTATATAACATCGAAAGATGATATTAATAAACTAATTTGGGTATATATATGTGCAGTTGGATTACTGAGTGCATCAACTGTAATGACGTCAGGTGATTCAAGAATGGCAATTTCATCAGATATATATGATGCTAATGATACTGCTTTACAGTTTTTACTGGCCTTTCCATTTATTCTATGGAAGCTTAAGGCGTCAAAGGGATTGAGGCGGATTGCTTTGTTGGCAATAGGTTTCATAATATTAGTTGGTATGGTTAAAACAGGTTCAAGAGGCGGATTTCTTGGGCTGGTCGTAATTATTATGTTATTTGTTCTTCAGTTAAAAAAGCTTGAGAACACAAGTCTCATAAAAGGGTTTTTCCTTATATCTATTGTGTCAGGTGTAATTATTTATAATAGCAATGATGCGTATATAGAAAGAATATCAACATTGTTTAATATATCTGATGACTATAACTTAACGAGTTCTACTGGTCGAATAGAAATTTGGAAACGTGGAATCGATATGATGGTTAATAATCCTATGCTTGGAGTTGGCGTTATTAATTTTATAAGTGCTGAGGGTATGTTTTATATCGATACAGGTTCGCGTTGGAATGCTGCACACAATTCATTTATTCAAATTGGATCAGAACTTGGATTCCCAGGTCTTATCGCTTTTTGTCTACTTATTTATTATTCAGTCAAAAACATAAGAAAAATAGCCTATGATAATACTAAAATATCTGAAGACTTATTTTGGCGCTATACAGCGTTATCGATTGTTGGTTCCTGGATTGGATTTGTTGTAAGTGGCTCACTTCTTTCGGCTGCTTATACATCATTTTTCTATTTTCTTCTGGCTCTCTCTCTCGTATTTATTCGTATTGAATCTTTATCAAGCAATGAGCTGGTCGATAATTAAATATAAAAACCTCTAAGGAGAACTATGGAATGTGGGCTTATATGCTAGGAGTTATATTAATACCATTAATGGTGTATTTGCTAATAGCGACTACTTACCAGTTATTTTTGGCAATATCCTATTTTTTTACTAAAGAACCTGTTAATCGAGTTTCAGAAAAAATTAATAAGTTTGCAATTATTGTACCTGCTCATAATGAAGAGTTACTAATAGAAAAATTCTGTGAATGCATGAAGACTATTGACTATGAGATGGAACTTTTTGATATTTTTATAATAGCAGATAATTGTACAGATAATACTGCTGATATCGCATCAACTTTTAAATTTAATGTATTAACACGTCATGATAAGAGTAAGATTGGTAAAGGCTATGCGCTAGAATGGGCAATTGAAAGAATTAATCTTGATGATTACGATTCTATACTCGTATTAGATGCTGATACAACTGTAAAAGATACAATACTAAATGAATTAAATATAATGCTAAATAATGGAGAGCATGCAATACAATGTTATATTGATGTGCCTAACAGAGATGAAAGCTGGTTTACTCGAATCATTTATCTATCAAGAATTATAAATGATTTACTATATCATTCAGCTAAATATAAACTGTACCTTTCTTCATATCTAATGGGGACGGGTATGTGTTTTAGTACTAGTCTGCTAAAGAAGATGAAATGGAGTGCATTTACATTATCTGAAGATTGGGAGTACTATGCAAAATTGATAGAGAAGGGATACAAAGTAGCTTTCTCATCTAGTGCTATTATTTACCAGCAGGAATCAAGTAATCTAAAGCAGGCTACTAGCCAAAGACTAAGATGGGCTAGTGGAAGGTTTTATGTAGTGAAGAACCTGGGGCTTAAGCTTTTTACTACTGGATTAAAGAATCGAAATCTACAAATGTTTGATGCTTCGCTTGCACTTTTACTGCCAAATTGGTCATTACAAATTAATCTTATATTGTTGTCTTTGATTATGTGTGTGCCAATTGTAGATACCCGGCCTGGTTTCTATATGTTATTGATATCGATAGTGCTCATTTTTACTCAGGGTGTCATTGTATTACTTGGAATTTATTTGACAAAAAAACCATTAACTGTTTTTAAAGCTGTATTACTGGCACCGGTATTTCTTGTATGGAAGCTCATGATTGATATACTTTGCATTACGAAAATATACAAAGGTAAAGAATGGATTAGGACAAAAAGACATATTCCTAAGTGATCTGTTACTAATTCCATATTTACTACTATAAGGATTATTTAAAAAGATGAATAAAATAATGGCAAAGGGTATTTATCTAATCATTATAATGGATATTATTTTTGGTTCTTCAATTTTATATAATATATTAAATAATTCAAAATGGATTGTGAATACAAAGTACATAATCTTTTCGAATTTTACTGATGATCTTGATTACTTTAATTCCAGACCTAAAGAATTGTATAGTAATAATTTCAAGTCATTTTCATTAATTTTAAAAGATGATTGGTTATCATCACTAAAAAATGTAATTCCAGATCTTGAGAATAATGAAGAACTATTGCGCAATACTGGTGAAGTGCATACGGCAAAAAATATTGTACTTACTTTTATAAAAAACGGCGCGGATTACTGTAGTGAAATTAATAGTTTGCATAGTAAGCTACAAAAGATATATGAAGGAGGGCATGGCTGTTGTACAGACCATAGTCAGTCATTTTTAGTATATTCATCATTCTTTAATCTTGACTCTAGAGAGGTTCATACAGTTAATCATGTGACTGCGGAATTCTTTGATCATTTAAAGGGCAAGTGGATATGGATTGATCCTTTATATGCAATTATGGCAAAAAACTCATCTGGTGAGTATATGTCATTATCGGAGTTGCGTGACAGTTATTTTAACAATGGACAAATAATATTTGATTATTTTGGTAAGAATACTGAATCATTTTCAAATAATGACCCATATCTTTATACCTATTATGATAGCAAAGACGACTTTTCAGACATTATGGTTACCTGGGGTAATAACGTTTTCGAAGAAGATGAATTTACATTGACTTTTAGCATGTTACCAAAGTCATTGAGGCAATTCATTGGAATTCAAATAGGTGTTCTTCCAAATTATTTAAAATTTGTTGATGCAAATTCAAGCAAGAGTCTAGACGAATTAATATATATAAAAAATAAATATTTAATATTAATGGTTATATTTAGCACGCTCAATATAGTATTGATAATAACAATTATTGTTATTTTGTATAGACGGCTTTTTGTTAATCATCTCGATAGTCATTAATTATGAAAGTCGGAATCATCGGTTGTTGTTTACTCGCTTATGACGTTATAAAAATAACTCGATATAATACTGATATCGAAATTATTGGTATTGTTGATGAAAATATTGATAAAGCATCTGATTTTGCAAACAGATTCGGAATCCAGAATCATTATTCATCAATCGATATGCTTTTGTCTGGTTCAAAACTGGATGTTATTTATGTATTAACACCACCTCAAAAATGCTTTGAGTTATCTAAAATGGCATTAGAATCAGGAGTGAATGTTTTTGTAAAGACGCCTCATGTATTGGATTATAATGATGCTAATGAATTAATAGAAATTGCAAAAAATTACAATGTTTCTATTGTGCCGATTAATAGTTATGTATTCTCACCAGTTATGTTTCAAGTGAGAAAATTAATCGAATCTGGGTTTCTTGGGGACGTTCTTAATATAAGACTAGAGGTTAAGATTAATATTTCGAAAGAGAGATTAAAACAGTATGTTGCTCCAAATATAATTCATTGGGCATATGATCTACCCGGGGGAGTTTTACATAACTATTTATACCAACCACTTTCGGTTATTGTTCCATATTTAAAAAGTACAAATCAAATACAAGTAGATGAGAAAATATCTGGACTCCTGCATGATGATCTATCTGATAAGTTAATAATTAATATATCAGATGAAAAAATTAATGCCGTAATGAACCTGTCCTTATCTACTGAGGAATCCTCAGGTATTATGTTTGTCGAAGGTAGTAAATATTGCTTGCGTGCAGATATTGAAACAGGTGCTTTAGTAAAACTTTACAATTCAGGAAGATTTAATAAAAACAGGGTAGTAATCGATTCTATTAAGAGCCACATAATGACATTGAATGCTTTTATAAAAAAAGTAATCACTAAAAAGAAAAAAAATAATATTCAACTTGGTTTAGAGAAATTCGTTAATAAATCATATGATAGTATTAAGACCAATAATAATTCCCCTGTAAAAAATGAAGATGTTCTCAAAATTATAAAAACAATTTCTACTGTCGTTGGTAAAATACAGAATAAGCATCTTAATTTGCATAATTACATACCAGATATCAAGACGGAGAAATATTATAATCCTTCTATATTAGTTACTGGAGCCACTAGCTTTCTAGGGATTAATCTTGTAGAAAATCTTATTGCTAATGGCTACCATGTTCGTGCTTTAGCAAGAAAATTATCAAGAATTAAAAGATTAAAAGACTTTAATATTGAAATATATTATGGTGATGTTGCTGATATTAATTCCCTTACCAGTGCATTTAAGAATATAGATATTGTAATACATGCTGCTGCAGACACTATTGGAAACAAGACTAGTGGTGATATTAATACGGTTTTAGGAACGCAAAATATTGTGGATTTATGTAAACGCTATTCAGTAAAGAAGCTTATATATATAAGTTCATGTAGTGTATATTCTGTTGCTAATCTTAAGCCAGGGACAGTTATTGATGAAAATTATTCTTTAGAAAAATACCCAGAGAAAAGAGGCTATTATTCATATTCAAAAATGATTGCAGAAGATATTGTTACTAAATCAATAAAAAGTGATAATCTTAATGTGGTTTGCTTAAGGCCTGGTACCTATTTAGGGCCTGGTAATTATGCATATAGTCCAATTATTGGAATGTCAATACGTAAAAAAATATTTATTATTATTGGTAATGGAAAACTTATTCTTCCACTTGTTTATTATCAAAATGTTATTAATGCAATATTAACAGTAATACAAAAAGAAGCAAGCACAGGCAATATTTATAATGTAATAGATGATAATCCCATAAATAAAAAACAGTACGTTAATAAGCTACTCAAAAGACTATATCCAAATTCAATATTTATATATTTTCCATATACTATTTTATACGCAACTATCTTTGTCCAGGAATGGGTTTTCAAATCCATGAAAAAATCGCCAATACTCACACGATACAGACTTGTGTCATCACAAAATAATATTACATATTCCGCAGATAAATTGAAAAGCGAATTAGGATGGAAGCCGCCATTCTCTTTGGATGACGCATTTGAAAAAATAATTGATTATGAAAAAAATAATAAGGATTCTAACTAATGTGTGGGATTTTCGGTATTGCATCAACTAATGGTAATAATATTTCTTGTAAAGACTATACTGATACTCTTTTTCATAGAGGACCAGATGACTCTGGGTTTTATAATGATAATTATGTTTGCCTGGGACATCGGCGCTTAAGTATTATTGACCTTGGTGGTGGGCATCAGCCTCTTTTAAACGACAATGAAACTATAATTATAGTATTCAATGGTGAAATATATAATTTTCATGAATTAAGAGATTTGTTAATAAGCAGAGGCTACGAATTTAAAACAAAAAGTGATACTGAAGCAATTCTTCATGCTTACGAAGAGTGGGGTGCAAGCTGCGTTGATTATTTAAGAGGAATGTTTGCATTTGCTATATGGGATAAAATGAATGAGACTTTATTCATAGCAAGAGACAGATTAGGGATTAAACCTTTATTTTATGCGGAACATAATGGAGTTCTGTACTTTTCTTCAGAAATAAAGGCGATTATTGAAGATAATAATTTTCCTCGTGAAATCGATGAGCAAGCACTTGTAAGCTATTTTACCTTTTCTTACATTCCAGCGCCAATGACAATATACAAGCATATTCGTAAATTATTGCCAGGACATACATTGCAATGGAGTAATGGAAAAGTAGAAATTAAAAAATACTGGGATATTCATTTTATTCCTGATCGTACTAAGAATGAAAAAGCTTTTATTGAAGAATTTATGGATATTTTTAGTGATTCTGTTCAAGGGCATCTTATAAGTGATGTTCCAATCGGTGCATTTCTTAGTGGTGGTGTTGATTCAAGTGCAATAGTAGCTTTTATGAGCCAACTATCATCATCACCTGTAAATACATTCTGTATGGGATTTGGGGGTAATACAGGTGGTTACCTCGATGAACGAATATATGCTGATATTATGGCAAAGAAGTATCATACAAATCATCACAATTTCGAAGTTACCCCAGAATTAGATGGAATATTAGACAAAATTGTACGCGCATTTGATGAGCCATTTGCGGATGATTCATCAATACCATCTTATTTTGTATGTAAGATAGCTAGCGAAAATCTGAAAGTTGCGCTGTCCGGCCTGGGAGGTGACGAACTTTTTGCTGGTTATGAACGTTATCTTGGGTTTAAGTTGCAATCTTTATACAGTAGATTACCGTTATTCTTACGCAAAAATGTAATTTCAGCTCTAGTTGAAAAAATACCAGAGCAGATGGACATTATACTATCAATCATATAAAAAGATTCGTTAGAGGCGGGGCTTTGCCATCAGATCAATGTTATATGAGTTATATCAGTATTCTTAGTCCAGAAATTAGAGGGTCATTCTTTACTAATAGGGAAAAATTTAGTCAGTATTATGATCAAAATGCTGAGCTAATTTATAGCTATTTTAATTCTAAGAATGTCGAAGGAGACAAAGATTCATTAGATAGAGCATTATACTGTGATATTAAAACCTATTTACCTGAAGACATATTAGCTCTAACAGATAGAATAAGTATGCAACATTCTCTTGAGGTCCGAGTACCATTTATAGATCATAAAGTTATGGAATTTTGTGCCACCATTCCCCCTGAACTAAGAATGAAAGGGTTTAAAAAGAAATATTTACTTAAAAAATCGATGTCAAATATCTTACCGGAGGAAGTAATCAATCACAGAAAACAAGGGTTTGTTGGACCAACCAGTAACTGGATAAAAAATGATTTAAGAGAATATATATTAAATACCTTATCTGAAAATAATATTAAAAAGCATGGTTATATTAATGTAAAAACAGTAAATAAGTTATTAGATGAACATTTTAGTGGGAAACAAATTCACGATAAACTGATATGGGCAATGGTTGTTTTTCAGAAATGGTATGAGCTGAATATCGAGCAACATAATTCAGTAAATAGTTAATATAAAAGTAGTGTAGATTATGACCACGGATGTAGCGGGAAAAACTAAAAAAAGCCTCTATTGGAACGTAAGTTTAAAGATTCCGTATGAAATCTTTAAGTTTATAATGTCAATTGCAACAGCACGTATATTAGATCCTAGTGACTTCGGTATAGTATCTATTGCAACTTTTGCTATTTATTACTCGAATTCCTTTACTAACTTTGGATTTAACCAGGCACTTATTCAAAGATCTGAAATAACTGATGATCATATAAATTCTGTTTTTACTTTCGATCTTGTAATTTCAATATTATTATCACTAATAATATTCTTTTCCTCTGAATTTATAGCAGAATTCTTCAACTCACCTGAAAGTAACAATGTTATAAAAGTCCTTTCTGTGATTTTTATTATTACTACATTGCATGACTTGCCTTATGTGCTGATGAAGCGTGATATCGAGTTTAAGGTAATTGCAATTGTTGATATGCTTAAAGAAGTATCAATGGCAATTTTGACATTCGCACTAGCATATGCAGGATTAAAATACTGGTCTATAGTCTGGGGACAGATTATTCCTCTTTTCTTTTCCATGCTTTATCTCTTATTTAAAATGAAGCGTCGTCTTAAGATTGTTTATCATCACGAAGCACTTAAGGAGTTATTTAACTTTAGCATATGGAGTTTTGTCAATATGCAGATTTCGTTTATACATAATCGTATTGATAGAATCGTTATTGGTAAAGGTCTTAATGTCGAATCTCTTGGTATTTATGAAAAAAGTAAGGCATTGATTCAAATGCCGTCTACTAGCATCGTGGATAATATAACAGCAGTCCTTTTTTCGTCATTCAGCAGAGCGCAAAATGACAGCAATGAAATTAAAAAGATATTTACAAAAGGCCTGGTTATTATATCAATAATTAATTTCCCAATATTCTTTGGTATATATTCTCTCGCATCACATTTTGTCCTCGTGCTTCTTGGTGATAAGTGGATTGAAATGATTATGCCTTTGCAAATACTTTCCATATTCGGAATTGTTGCATCTATTAACGGATTATTATCTGTTCTTGCAATTAGCACTGGTTACTATAAAGAATATGTTATTAAGTTTACATTAAGTACGATATTATTGGTCTTTAGTTCTGTTATTGCAGTCGATTATGGGTTAGAAGCGGTTGGTGTGGCGCTAATTATAAGCACAATTATTCTTTTCGTGCTTAGCTTTAGATTGGTTAATTCAATATATATGATCACATGGAAAAAATTATTATTTAGTATTTTGCCATCATTATTATCTTGTTTAGTAATGGTTTCAATTATTGAAGTCTTTAAAATATTCTATTTAACTGAAATTAATTTAATTTCATTTTTTTCACTGGTTGTTATTGGTATTGTTTCCTACTCAATAGCATTGCTGGTTGTGCCATCTACAAGTATTAATGACATACGAATCTCAGTGTATAGAGACTTAAGTAAGCAAATTAGTAAAATTATTAGGCCAAAAAACTAATCCTAATTTTATTCTGATGATTGAGTATTAGATAATGAAAAAAGTTGTCCATTTTATAGATAGCGATGATCCGGGAGGTGCAGAAACACTGATTATTGAAATTTGTAATAATTTAGACAAATCTAAATACATGCCTGAAATATATCATTTTGGTAATCAATGGCTAGAGCAAAAATGTATTGAGCATAATTTAAAATCGGTGATTGTGCCTAATCATAGGTTTTATAAATCTATTCTAACATTGCCAATCTTTATTGTTCTATTTACGATATTTATAAATAAAAGAAAGGTCGATGTTATTCACTCTCATCTATTCGATGCAATTATTGCATCTTGTCTCCCCGCTTATTTGTGTGGTATTCGACATATTGGAACTCTACATGATATATATTCAATAGAGAATAATAAAAAAAGAATAATTCTACTGAAGCTGGCGACATTATTAAAATCAAAAATTATAGCCGTTTCAAATCAAATAAAAGACTATTTGATTAACATAGGCGGGATGTCAGAGTCATCGATTGCTTTAATAGAAAATGGAGTCGACCTTAATAAATTTAATTGTATCATACATGATAGTTTGTTAAAGTTATTACATATTAAATACAATCAAATTGTCATAATATGTGTCGGACGTTTGGTCGAAATTAAAGCGCATGATGTCCTTCTGAAAGCATTCAAAATTATTATTCAATCAGGCTTGTCTTCAAAATTATTAGTAATAGGAGACGGGCCAGAAAAAATAAAATCTGAAAAGTTTGTAATGGATAATGACCTAATTGACAATGTGATCTTTCTTGGACAACGTGATGATGTTCCTGACTTGCTGAGCATAAGTGATATCTTTGTATTGCCTTCAAGGTCCGAAGGTCTTTCATGCAGTATTATTGAAGCAATGGCTGCTAAATTACCAATTGTAGCGACTGATGTTGGCGGTAATAGTGAGTTAGTACAAGATGGATACAACGGCTACTTAGTACCAGTCGACGACCCTATAGTTCTAGCTGAAAAAATCGAGTTATTAATCGAAAATTCGGAAATTCGGAATCGTTTTTCAAAAAATTCTAACATGCTTGCTCAGAATAAGTTTTCTTTGAGAATTATGCTAGATAAATATAGTAGATTATATGACTATGGTTAATAGTCGTCTGTTAAGTAAGGAATATTAGGGAAGTTGCTCTTGTAAAAATATTGAGTAAACCATAACGATTATGAATTTGGCTAAGAAATATATAAAAAAAACTATTGGGTATTTTTTCAAATATTACTCATTAATATTTAAACCGTTCAAAGGAAGAAATATAATCATAATGTATCATAGGGTGATTGAGAATCATATGTCTGGAATTTATGATGTGGCTATGTTTGTAAAAAAAGATACACTTAGTATGCACTTGTATGAGCTCTCAAAACATTTCGATATTGTTTCACTTGATACGCTAGTGGTGTCATCTAATTCTTCTAGAAGTATGTGCGCAATCACTTTTGATGATGGATGGCAAGATAATTATACCCATGCATATCCAATATTATGTGAATATAAAATTCCAGCAACAATATTCATAACTGTAAATATGATAGGAACTGATAAGGACTTTTGGTTTCATTGTATTTGGGATCTTGCGAACACTGCATTGATTCAATCCAAGGAGCAGCTGTTCTTTAAGTATTTTAGTGATTCAATAAAATATGATGGTGAGTTTCTTATTAATGAGGCTAATATTAATTTACTAGCAACAAAATTTAAATACGTAGATCCAGAAAAAATTGACCCATTAATTAATAATGCGTATTACCAACTCGATATACAAAAAAATGAATCAAATAATTTACTTAAGTGGGAAAATATACTGGAGATGAATGATAATGGAATTAATATTGGCTCACATGGAATGAACCACTATATTCTTACGGAAATCGATGATGATTCGAAAAGCCATGAGATTATAGAATCATATGATATTATAAATAACAAAGGGATTAAAGTCGATTCTGTATTTAGTTATCCAAATGGTAACTGGGATTATAAGTCTATTGATTATGTTAAGACGGCTGGATACAAAGGAGCCGTAACTACATCACTTGGGTTTAATGACGATGATTCTAACCCTTTTGTTTTAAATCGTATTCCAATTCATGATGAAATAAGTAATACACCTTCTCTTTTGTGGTATAGATTATTTCAATGTTATATTTCATCTTTAACTAAGCATTAAATATTTTAATGAAAATTCTTCATATTATTGACAGTGATGGCATTTATGGTGCAGAGGTTATGCTGCTTAACCTTATGCGTGAGCACGTTTTAATGGGCCATGAGCCAATTATTTTAAGTATTGAAGATAATCATAATGAATCAAAATATAGTCTTTATCAAGAAGCAACTAAAAGAGGCCTTTCTGCTATAAAAGTAGAATTGAAAAGAGGATTTCGTCCTGGTTCTTCGGCTCTTTTTATGAAGATTGCTAAGGAGAATTCTATAGACATAATTCATAGTCATGGTTATAAAGGCAATATCCTTTTAGGGATTATTCCTAAAATACAAAGATCAACACCAGTTATTAGTACTATTCATGGATGGACATCTGTACGTAAATTTTCAAAATTATGGATATATTCATTACTCGATAAATTCTTTTTAAAACGACTCGACGCAGTAGTGTATGTTAATCCATTAACACCAAATGTTATTCACCATAAGAAAGCGTTTCATATTGATAATGGAATTCCTGAACATCAATTTAATCGACAGATTATTGAAAAAACTGATCAAGAAACAGTAAAATTCTGTCAGGATGGTTATATCATTGGATGTATTTCGCGATTATCTGAAGAGAAAGGCATAGCTAATTTGATTGAGGCAATTTCTCTTGCATTAAATAAATTACCAGATATTAAATTGCTTATTATTGGTGATGGTCCGTTACTTAATGAACTTAAACAGCTTGTAAATAAATATGGAATTTCGAGTTCTGTTTTATTTAGTGGATATCGGGAAAATGCTTATAATTACCTGGCATTCTTTGATTTATTTATTTTACCGTCTATAACTGAGGGGCTTCCAATAACAGTGCTTGAGGCTATGCAAGCCAGTGTCCCAGTAATTGCTACAAAAGTCGGAGCAATTCCAAAAGTATTAGCTAATGGTGATAATGGTATTATCGTTAACCCTAATGATTCCAGGTCTATTGAAAAGGCGATATATTTGGCGAGATCTCAGCCCGAGCTACTTAAATTTATGATTATAAGATCAAAAAATGATGTGGCAGAAAAATATTCGTGTCATAGAATGGCTAATGACTATATTAATGTATATAACAAGGTAATGAATAATGGAAAGCATTAAGACTCTTTTTTTTATACTTATTTTTTTGGTTGTTTATTCTTATATTATTTATCCATTAGTATTATATATTCTCGGCTACTTCTTTGAAAATAAAATACAATATGGAAATAAAAGACCTTTTGTTACAATAATAATATCTGCCTATAATGAAGAGAAAATAATAGCAAAGAAAATTGATAATACCTTATCACTCGATTATCCTGCAAACTCATTCGAGATACTTGTAGTGTCTGATAATTCTTCTGATAAAACTGATGATATTATAAATGCTTATTCAGATAAAGGAGTCGTTTTGATTTCTTCATCAGTACGTAGGGGAAAAACAGCTGGTCTTAATGAAGCTGTCGAAAAAGCTAAAGGCGAGATTATCGTATTCACCGATGCTGATGCTATGTTCCCTGTTGACACATTATGCAATATGCTTAATTTATTTGCAGACCAAAATATAGGATTAGTTACTGGAAGCACTCAATATGTATCTGAATCTAATGAAGATATAGTTGAAACAAGTAGTATTTATACGAAACTCGAATACATGACTAAAGTTCTTGAAAGTAGAATAGGTTCTTGTGTTGGTGCTGATGGAGCGATATTTGCTATGAAAAAATCATTATATATTCCATTAAAGGACGATGATATCAATGATTTAGTTATTCCGCTTAAAGTTGTTATGCAGAAACAAAGAGTTATCATAGGTGAAAATATTAAATGTATTGAGGCTGCTTCTAGTACCTCAGGTAGTGAGTTTAGTCGTCAAATAAGAATAACAAATAGGACTCTTCGCGCTCTATTTAGACACATAGCATTGCTAAATTTCTTTAAATACCCTCTGTTTAGTTTCGAGATTTTGTCGCATAAGATTATCCGGCTGAGTGTTCCATTCTTTTTAATACTATTAATTCCATTAAATATTCTATTGATAGGTGAGGGTATAATTTATTCCATTATATTAACGGGGCAAATTCTATTCTATTCCCTGGCATTGCTCGGATGTTATCAAGAAATTAGATATAAGACTCAAAATAGAATCACCATTATTTATCATTTTGTGCTGGTTCAGCTTTCAATATTAATTGGCTGGTTTAAATATCTGACAGGTAATAACCAGGTAACATGGAACCCACGTAATTAAAGTATATAATCGATATAAAATTTGGTTATATACTTCATCACTTAGTTTTGTCCCTAACGGAATAATAAATACTTCCGTCAGGGACTTGATAGTTAATCTGCTGTAAGTTCTGATGGTGGCATTGGTTTTGTAACAGGTGCAGAGCTTGGTTTAGCAGTTGCAACGGAAAGATTGTCAATCCACATTGATTGATCGACTGGTGACCCACTGCCAATCCATGGTGCAATAATTAGCTGGTTGAATCTCATGTTTGGATGCTGACCTGTTCTAAACATTATATCCTGATGATCAATTATTAATTCGCCATCATACCAGTATTGCATTACTCCATCAGCTACGCCGATACCATTAGAGATACTGTTGAGCTTGAAATAAACTTCAATATAATGCCAATCATTTTTGTAATAGTTGCCGGGTGTGTCCTGAAAATAAACGTTTGATGTTTGCCAAACTTTTTCACTACATTGATTCGAGCCGCAAGTCCAGCAATCACCGTCTCCATATCCATCGCTATCACCATTACATCCAGCAACAGATCTTTCTTCAGTGATGTTTACGAGGTTCTGTCCAATTCTTAAAACATCAATATTTAACGCATCTGTAATCTGAAGGCGTGGTCTTCCTTCATTTTGTTCGATATATGTTGTTAAATGACTTCTGGAAGGCCCATGATATGCGCTATCCATATTTGTCAGTATCTGGAATTCATGTGGATGAAAATCCTGATTTGAACCTGTATAATTTTCACTGTATTTTACCCAATAACTTACAAATACAGAATCAGTTTCAGTAAATAGCTTCCTGATGCCACTTCCTGATGTTGGTGTAGACGCACCCTGTAGGAATCGGAATTCAGCTGAGCTTGTACTTCCAGGTATGTGTTCAGTTGATGATAATGTTAGGTTAGTTGTATCATACCAATCTCTTGCTGCAAAACTAGCATCTTCAAAATATTCTTCGAAAAGTAATGTAGAATTTACTGTTATTGGAGGAGGTGTTGATTGATTTTGCTGCGTAACAATTCTCCTGTCTGCATAATATGTACCAATTACTTCATCTCCTGTTACATATGCTCCCATAATGGATGCATATATACCACCCCTACCATTTGTAGGATATGAAGTTCTTTTGTATGCATCAGGAGTTAAGCCACCAGCATTCACAAAATTTGGATTCGTTGTTATTGAGTTGTTATCAAACCCTGATGCAGATCGCCAACTTGAAATGTTACTATATGTTGATGAGTCCATGCGCCAACTTGAATTACTAACTGAATAGTAATTATTAAAATCCATATAATCAGGTAGCCCGGGTCCAGACGTAAGACGTTCAAAAACTGTTGTTCCTGATGCTCCATATACTATATTGTTCCAGTATTTGGATGTTAAAGTATTGCTATTTCCAAGAAAAACATTTGTGCAACCGGCAGTACAATAAATAGTATTATTATATACTTGAGTATTGTTGTAGACATATGCAGGATCAAATGCATATAGAAAGGTTCCGCCAGATGGTAGAATAGCTACATTATTATGTATAAAGAAATCTCTTACTGTTTCGTGTTGTTGCTGCCAGTGGAATGGTATAGCAACTCCCCTGAAGAAATTATTATAGGCATATATACCAGAAAACTGGCTTTTGGTTTGTATTCCATTATCTGAATCATAAAAATCATTATTGTATACATAGGCATTTGAATCTTCCATTAACCACATGGCACCAATATTGCCACCACCTATAAAATCTCTGAATATATTATTATAAATATACGTATCGACACACTCGTTAATATAAACACCTACTTGGTTTGTTGTGCTGCCGTTTGCATCATTACCAATAAAAATACTATTTCTTATTGTGTTATTAGAGCCCATGTAGCATCGATATATACCACCAGCTTCAGTTGTAGTGGTTTTTATAAATGTAAAACCATCCCAGGTAACATATGTATTTCGGGCTGTACCAACAGCCGCTGCTCCATTGTTTGGTTGATATATTGTTGCAGTTTCTCCTTCGTAAGCCATTATAATAATAGGGTTTGTGCTAGTACCTGATGAACTTGGATACCAGGAAGGAAAGGATATATCGGATACATTTGGTGGATAATAATTTCCTGCACGAAAATAGACAGTATCTCCGGCTCTTACATTCTCCATTGCTGTTGATGGTGAACATGCTGCGTTTCCATCAATGGGAGTATCGCTTCTACAATTAGACCATGTGGCAGATCCTGTTGGAGAAACATAATATGTCGCTGCCTGTGATAATCCTGAGATTAATAGCAGAAGTGTTGAAAAAATTAAGTTCTTAGTTGAAAACATATGCTTATACCCTCAGCAATCTATATGGTTTTCTAAAAATGGCGAATAAACTAAATACATATATTTACATTTAAGAGAACATTATAAAAATAAATACTTTAAGATCCGAATGATATGTGTTTACTTACAATATTCGATGTATTACTTTCTATACCTTGACTGTTAATAGACGTAATTGTAAAGAAGTATACGGTATTATAGAAAAGGTTCTCAATTACATAGTTAAATGCATTTGCATCATCAATATTAATCGAATAAACCATTAAATCTGGTGCGGGACCATAATATATTTTGTATCCATTTAGATTATCTAATGATGATCCATCTGTATTTAATTCTGGTGGCATCCAGTTAAGTATTACATATGCATTATTGTCATTATTAGCACCAGTATTCTGATCATTATTAATTGATAATATATTCGATCTGTTATCAGTGTTGTTGTTGGCTGTTTCATTGCTTATAGAACTTGTGCCTTCACATGCGCTTAATCCAGTTATTAATAAGCTTACTAATAAAATTGATTTTATTACGTATTTAGACATTATAATGACCATAAAAATAGTGAAATTAATAACTGCAGCTATTAATTTCTATATTAAGAGCAATTTAAAAGCAGTAAAAATCATATCTACTTTGAAAATCTTATGTAAAAGGATATAAGTAATTTTAATAAAATTCTGTGGATCTGGTCATGTTTTTATCACCCGTTTGGGTAATATAGATAATATGTGAAATGGACCAAATTGACATCATAAATGTTTAGTTTTTACATATTTAGCAGTTTTTCATTTGAATGTCGGTAAAGTTTACATTTATTTATAAATTATAACTTGTGTCGATTTATTTAACATATTTTAGACGATTAGAGATACCATAAGTCGGTATTGTTAACACTTTACATTGTTTAAAATAATTAATGCCTAATAAACCCCCGCTTCAATACATTAAGAAATGCAAGATATTGATATTTAAGCAAAAAATAAAAATGGCATAGATATTGCATTTAATAAAAGTATAAAATGATTATAATTTGGATGAGTTAATATGAAAGTTCGGAGTTTTGCACTATCGCTAATTTTATCACTTCTATCAATGAATTGTGGTGCATCTACCATATTTAACATATCTGGGTTAGAAAACCTTCAATGGTTAGAACTTACTCCAACTGTATATATGTCACGAGAGTCAGTTGAAGCAGAGTTTCTTGCTGGAGGTGCATTTGAAGGCTGGCGTTATGCTACTAGAGGTGAAGTAGAAACATTGTATGACTCACTTTGGGGTGGAACTACTGAAGGCTATTCAAGAGATAACTATGCTGGAGCTAGACAATTTTTTGATGCTTTTGGTATCTCAACGCATTATGGCGTGGATGGTTATGACACATATGGTTATTCAAGATGGGGTACGATATTTGGTGATCAATTTGAATGTGATTCACTTTCAACTATGTCATGTTTCGGTCAAGTGTCCATATACGATATAAACTTTGGTGCTGTATCAAATTTGGGATATTTTTCTGATGCCTACGGATTGTCGTCAGGTTTAGATATGATAAATATTCAGGATGTTATTAGTATATCAACTGGTTACACAAATGTAGGTTCACATTTAGTTCGAGTTGTACCTCTTCCAGCTGCAGTATGGCTATTCTGTGGTGGTTTTTTGATGTTATTAGGATTTTCTAAAAAAAGAAATGCATATTAAAGTCTTATTACTCTAATTAAATAAGTCAATTAGATCATTCAAAGGTGTGATTTTTGTTTGTCTTAACTAGTTTAATATTTAAAGCGGAAATTTTATAAAATGGAAACGTTGGTTTAAAAATGAAAAGATTTAAAATAATTTCAAAATGTTTATATTTAATTATTGGTCTGGCTTTATATTCACCTGCAAATTCAAGTATTATAAATACTATTAATGGGCAGGGTTACGAATGGTTAGAGTTCTCTGCAACAGCCGGGTTATCACGTGACGAAGTAAATATATTGTTAACTGATATAAACAGTGATCTATATGGATATAGATATGCAACACGTTTAGAAACTCAGGTATTGTTAGAATCGTATACACCAAATCCTGAAGAACTCAATCACTGGTATAGCTATATGGCGCCTGGAGCGCAGACATTTTTCGATGATTTTGGTGTTTTATTTTATGATTACTTTGATCAGCCTCAAACTGCTATTACAGCTGATGGTGTACAGATTAGTTTTAATGTTGGTATTAATTCGTATTTCTTTTATGGTGCTGATGATGAGTGTGGAAAGGATGTATCATGTGTAGGTAGAATGTATGGAGCGGCACAGGACAATGTAATACTCGCTCAATTAACGCCTGCAGTTCGTGGTTTTGATGCAACCATAGCAAACCCTTATACACTTCCAAATTCAGCTGCAGAGTGGATTAGAGCTTCTTTATTAGTTTCAGAGACAATGATTGTCCCAGTCCCAGTCCCTCCATCATTATTATTGTTTATTTCAGGTTTGATAGGCTTGAGTATTACATCTAGTAAAAAGAATATAAGTAGATACTGACTATTGATTAGATCTAGATATATTTCAAGTAATTATGTTGGTGATTATAAAAGGCGTCCCATATTTAGGACGCCTTTTTGTTTTTATACCATTGGAGGTGTGTTTGTAATCATCCTAGAGATAAGTATCATAGATAAATATAGTTCTCTGACGTAAAAATACACAGGAGAACGATAGTGAAATAATTATGTTATTCAGAAACACAGATCGTGATGATTTTAAAGGAATTATTTCGAGACTACAGTATGTAATGCTATGTATTACACTGAAAGGCTAAAACGAGTTTAGAGGCTTTATATCATGATTAAACTTGGATTATCATTTACTACGCGTTATCTAGGGTTGAAATTAATTTGACCTTACCTGCTCAATGTGTTGCCAGAGTTCTTATTGTATCTTGGACCGGTGCAATTAAAGTAGTTACGAATGTATATCAGGCCTGAGTTTTTCTCTACAACATTGGCTGAATGGGTGAGGATCTCAAATTAAATTAGAATTGGTTTTTTGGGTTTGTTTCAGTTACTTTAAAAGGTGTTGCAATGACTAAAATACCAATTAATGGATGATCAATATAATGTATTTCTTGGCTTCTCATTCTTCGTTCTGATGCAATTTTGAATTGATCATATTGCTGAAATCTACTGGGGACTATATTGGACTCATTCATTATCAGTATTTCAGAGATATTTTCCTGTTTTATGTAGTATGTAAGATCTATATTAAAGTGTAAATAGCGACTAAGAATTAAAGTTACATATCCTTCCACATAAGTATTAATGGTTTTTTCAGGAACTGAATTGTTAATATGGTCATTCTGTAAACTATTTGTATAGTATTGTCTGCTGTCTATTTCGAAAGGAATGGCGTTATCTCGGTCTAACCCCATTTGTTTCCATGCCGAATGATAAAGAACTCTGTGATTTGAATTGTTAGATAATTTTTCTTTAAGATTATCTAATCTTAAATTCTGATTTTTAACTAGCTCGAATATTGCATCTTTATTATGATGTTGCTTGTCATTAGTAAATGCGGGTGTTTGTGTGGCAAGGTAGTTATCTGAATTATGAATTGTTAATAATTCAGGCCAATTTTCTGTGTCTTGATATAGATGATTTAGATTTTCAAAAATAATAATTTCAACTTCATATCCTGTATTTGATGCATATAGCTGATTACTTAGAAAAACAAATAATACTAGAAACAAAGTTAGTACTTTCATTATGCGGCTTCCTTAAAAGCTAATTCTTGTAGTGTGGACTGAATAGTAGTAATTCGTTTTGCACAATCATCAATTTGAAAAATAATATTTAATGTGTCTTTGCCATTGAAGCGGAATTTATCGGATTGTGTCTGGATTAACATTATTAATTTTGATGGGTCTATATTAGCATTTTCTTCAAATATTATGCGAGCTCCCTGAGCTGATGCGTCAATTTTCCTGATGCCAATGTCATTAGTCATTATTTTAAGTGCTGTTATTTCAAACAGGTTCTTTGCTGCATCGGGTAATAATCCAAATCTGTCAATGAGTTCGACTCTTATATCTTTAAGTTCATCCAGTGATTTTGCATTGGCAATACGTTTATACAGTATCAGACGGGTGTGGATGTCAAAAACGTAGTTATCTGGTAATAAGGCTGGTACACCGAGGTCTATTTCTGTTCCGTGGTGCATCGGTTTATCAAGATCTGGTATTTTGCCAGATTTAAGCGCTTTGACTGCCCGATCAAGCAGTTCAGTATATAATGAGAAACCAATTTCCTGAATTTGACCGCTTTGTTCATCACCCAGTAGTTCACCTGCGCCACGTATTTCAAGGTCGTGAGTAGCAAGGGTAAAGCCAACGCCCAGGTCTTCTAGTGACTCGATGGCTTCCAGTCGTTTAATTGCATCTTTCGTCATTACTGAAACTGGAGGCGTAATTAAATAGGCGTAAGCACGATGATGGGATCGGCCAACACGTCCTCGAATCTGGTGTAACTGTGCCAGCCCAAGTTTATCGGCACGATTAATAATAATTGTGTTGGCTGATGGAATATCAATACCACTTTCAATAATGGTTGTAGCAACCAGAATATTAAATTTTTGATGGTAAAAGTCGAGCATGACCTGTTCAAGCTCTCGTTCACGCATCTGGCCATGAGCGTATTCCACACTGGCTTCAGGTACCAGTTCTTCAATGTGTTTACAGGTTTTTTCAATGGTCTTAACATCATTGTGTAATACATACACCTGTCCACCTCGTTTGATTTCACGTAAACAGGCTTCCTGTATTTGGCTATCATTCCATTCAGAGATAAATGTCTTTATAGCGTGTCGCTGAGTGGGTGGGGAGGCAATGATTGAAAGATCTCTCAGGCCAGCTAAAGACATATTCAGTGTTCGTGGAATAGGTGTGGCCGTTAGCGTCAGGATATCAACCTCTGCGCGGAGATTTTTGAACTGTTCTTTATGTTTTACACCAAAACGATGTTCTTCATCAATGATGAGTAAACCGAGATCTTTAAACTTGATGTCTTTCTGTAACAGTTTATGGGTACCAATAACAATATCAACAGTTCCTTTTGCCAGGCCTTTGATAACTTCGTCCTGCTGTTTTTTTGTTTTAAAACGTGACAAGCCTTCAATTTTTAAAGGCCAGTCGGCAAAGCGATCTTTAAAGTTCTGATAATGTTGCTGGGAGAGCAGGGTAGTAGGTACAAGAATTGCCACCTGTTTGCCCGTGTTCGCAGCTATGAATGCCGCCCGCATGGCAACTTCAGTTTTACCGAAACCTACATCACCACAGACGACTCGATCCATCGCACGTGGTGCTGAAAGATCATCGATGACTGCCTGAATGGCCTTGGCCTGATCTTCTGTTTCTTCAAAAGGGAATGCCGCTGCAAAAGCTGCATATTCATCCATGTTGATATGGTAGGCATGTCCTTCTTTAGCGGCGCGTCTGGCATGCAGGTCCAGAATTTCAGCAGCCACATCATGGACTTTTTCGGCCGCTTTACGTTTTATTTTCTGCCAGACTTCCCCTCCCAGTTTATGTATTGGGGCATGATCTGTATCTGCACCTGTATAGCGACTGATTAAATGCAGGGATGAAACAGGTACGTATAATTTGTCACCACCGGCATATTCTATGGTTAGAAATTCGGATTCGATATTAGCAACAGTGAGTTTCTGTAGTCCTAAATAACGACCGACACCATGATCTTCATGAACGACGGGTGCTCCAAAATGTAAATCCGTAAGGTTACCGATAATGGCTTCTGCATCTCGTGTCCGTGTACGATGCTTGCGTTGCTGTTTGACTCGTTCACCAAAAACCTGTGCTTCGGTAATGATACAAATTTCTGGGGTTTGACATTTAAGACCACGTTCTATGGGCGCAACACTAATACCGTATTGCTCATCTGCTTCAATGAATGACTGCCAGGATGAAAAAGTTTTAGGATAAATTTTTTTATCGTGTAGTAATTCGAGCAGAGTTTCTCTTCGGCCAGTCGATTCTGCTATATATAAGACGCGTCCCTGGTAGGAGTGATTAAATTCAAGCAATGACGCTGCCGGTTGTCGAGTTCGTGGCTGTAATAGAAGCTGGGGTGGTGCAGCGAAGGGTAGATTAGTGCCTGTGTCTGTATCCTCAATTTTAAAGTTTTGCAACTTGACCTGATTATAATTAGCCAGATGTGAGTAAACTTCATCAATTTCCAGATACAATTCCTTAGGTTTTAGAACAGGGCGCTCGATATCATGGCAACGTTGTTCATAGCGCTGTTGAAGATCATACCAGTAATTTTCTACCTGTTGCTGGATGTCCGTCGGTGTGAAAAAAACGGTATTTTTTGGCAGGTAACTAAACAGGTTTTCTATATGATCGAAAAATAGTGGTAGATAATATTCAATACCCGCTGGTATCAGATTATTACTAACCGACTGATAAATACTGCTTCTGGTTGGGTCGCCTTCAAATTTTTCCCGGTAACGAGTTCTGAACTGACTGACTGATTCCTGATTAAAAGGAAATTCCCTGGCAGGTAATAAATCAATGGACTCAACTGTGTCCAGTGAACGTTGAGATTCGGGGTCAAATCGACGAATTGAATCAATTTCAGTATCAAATAGATCAATTCTAAATGGCAGATGCTGACCTGAAGGAAAAATATCAATAATCGACCCCCGAATTGCAAACTCACCATGTTCCATTACCTGGCTGACACAACTGTAGCCACTCTGTTCCAGTTGTAGCCTGAAGGCATCAATCTCCAGGTTTTGTCCTTTTTTTAGCAATAGAGCATATTGCTGAATATAGGTCTTGGGGCTTAATCGTTGTAACAGGGTGGCTACAGGCAGTATTAGGATATGTCCGGGATGAATTTTAGGAAGATTATAGAGGGTGGTAAGACGATCAGAAATTATGTCCTGATGTGGTGAAAACAGGTCATAGGGCAGTGTTTCCCAGTCAGGTAAATGTAGAACCTTATGATTATCTGAGTAAAAAAAGTTGATTTCCTGTTCCAGCAACTGTGCCTGCTGGATATCCTGAGTCACCACAACTACAGGGGCTGTTTTTGTCTGTGCCAGGCTGACAATGGTTAGAGCCTGAGCACAGCCATACATCTGGCCCCAGTGCTGGACCTGATTCTTATCCTGATCTACTTTGATATGGATTAAACGGGTTAACTTCTCGGACATCAAAATTGGCTTATAGGTGGTTTTATTTAAATACGATATGACAGTCAGGATTATCCTATTTCGAAGTTAATAAATCCAATACCTTGTTTAATTACATAATGAAACAATAACTTATTGTTACAGTCTAGTGTTTCTTATATAGTAACAAATACGCATAATGTATATTATGTTAAATATTATAATTTGACACTTAAACGCCAAGATGTGACCTTCTTCACCACGTTAATCTAAATATGTATCTATATTTAGATCATCCTGTTAAGCACACAAATGA
>Ga0224496_10000156_pt1 | contig 50505 bp, 43 predicted proteins | sample SF_Jul11_sed_USG_2_FD_168127 | JGI IMG/M metagenome (GOLD analysis project Ga0224496, IMG submission 168127) | Sediment microbial communities from San Francisco Bay, California, United States - SF_Jul11_sed_USGS_8_1 | ecosystem: Environmental > Aquatic > Marine > Sediment | place: USA...
GGGTGAATCCCACGGTCCCGCCGTGGGAGTGGTGATTGACGGATGCCCCGCCGGCGTCACAATATCCCCGGAGGCGATACAGACCCAACTGGACCGCAGGAGGCCGGGCCAGAGCGCCATCACCACCCAGCGGGGGGAGGCGGACCTGGCGATCATCATGTCCGGTGTCTTTGAGGGAGTTGCCACCGGCGCCCCCATCCATATCATGATCAAGAACATGCAGGCCAAGAGCCGCGATTATGACGATATAAAGGATCTTTACCGCCCATCCCACGCCGACTACGGATACCACATGAAATACGGAATCCGCGATCATAGGGGTGGAGGCCGCTCCTCCGCCAGGGAAACAGCGTGTCGCGTGGCGGCTGGCGCTGTGGCCGCGGCTCTGCTGGGGCCCCTGGGCGTGGAGCTCTTCGCCCACGTTATTAGCGTGAAGGACATTCACGCCAAAACCTTTGAGCGGGACCAGATAGAGAAAAACCTTGTCCGCTGCGCCGACCCGGAGGCCGCCCGGCAAATGGAGGAGCTGATCATGGCAGCCCGCAGGGATGGCGACAGTGTGGGCGGGGTCATCGAGATTCGGGCCGAGGGAGTTCCCGCCGGTCTGGGCGAACCTGTGTATGATCGCCTGGATGCGGACCTGGCCAAGGCCCTCATGTCGATAAACGCCGTGAAAGGTGTGGAGATCGGCGCCGGATTCTCCGCCACGAGCAATTTCGGCTCGCGGAACAACGACCAGATGAGGATCACCGATGGCCGCCCCACTTTTCTGAGCAACAACTCCGGTGGCATAGATGGCGGCATAAGCAACTCAAACACCATCGTGGCCAGAATAGCGGTGAAGCCCACCCCCTCCATCCTGAAGGAGCAGAAGACCGTAAACACCTCCATGGAGGAGACCACATTGAAGGTGGAGGGGAGGCACGATCCCTGTGTACTGCCCCGCGCTGTCCCCGTGGCCGAAGCGATGACGCTTATCACCCTGGCCGACCATTACCTGCGCCACCGCTCCTCCAGGGCCTGACCGCCCATGTCCTCCGGCGGAGTATCGGACCTTCTGGCCAGAATAAAGGGGCAAAATGGCCTGGGTGAGAATGTGAAGGCGGAAAGGGTGATCCCCCCAGCCCAGGCGGAATACGCCGATTTCCCGGAGAAGCTCCACCCGGCGGTGGCGGAGCGCTTCCGCGAAAGAGGAGTCCAAAGGCCATATACTCACCAGGCCCAGGCCATGGCGCTGGCCCTGGAGGGGAAAAACGTCATCGTCTCCACTCCCACCGCCTCCGGCAAGACCGCCTGCTATATGGCCCCGGTGATGAGCGATTTCATGAACGATCAGGAGGCCACCGCCATTTTCATCTTCCCGTTAAAGGCGCTAGAGCGCGACCAGTTGGGCGCGTGGAGGGAGTTTGGCGATGGCTTGCCGGGGGATTTGCGCGTGGAGGTGTTCGATGGGGACACCCCCCAATACCAGAGAGGGAAGATCGCCAAAGACCCGCCCAGGGCCATATTCACAAATCCCGACATGCTACATCTCTCCATCCTGCCCTACCATGGCAAGTGGGAAGGGTTTTTGTGTCGGCTCAAGTATGTGGTGGTGGATGAGGCCCACACATATCGCGGCGTGTTCGGCTCCCATGTGGCCCAGATATTCCGCAGGCTCCGGCGGGTGTGCGCCTCCCTAGGTTCAAAGCCGCAATTCCTGGCAAGCTCCGCCACTATTTCCAATCCGTCCCAGTTCGCCCAGACCCTCACCGGCGCCCCCTTCGAGCTGGTGGACCACTCCGGAGCGCCCAAGCCAGGGGGCGTGTTCGTGATATACGATACCGACGCCAGCCCCTACGCCGACGCTTCCCGTCTGTTTCGTCTGGCTGTCCGGGAGGGATACAAGACCATAGCCTTTACCAAGGCGCGCAAGATCACCGAACTTATCTACGCATGGAGCGTCCAGGCCGAGCCAGATATCGCAGAGAGGATAAGCTGCTACCGGGGCGGATTTCTTCCCGAGGAGCGGCGATCTATCGAACGGGACCTATTCGGCGGCAAGCTGGATGGGGTGGTGACCACCTCGGCGCTGGAGATGGGGGTGGATATCGGCGGATTGGACGTATGCCTGCTGGTGGGCTATCCTGGCGCCATTGTGAACACGTGGCAGCGCGCTGGCCGTGTGGGCCGGGCGGACCGGGAGTTTATGATCATTCTGATCGCCCAGCCTGACGCGCTGGACCAGTACTTCGTTCGCCGCCCGGAGGAGCTTTTCACCAGGAGCTTCGAAGCGGCGGTAGTGGATCCGGAGAACAGGCCGATCCTGAAAAGCCATATAGCTTGCGCGGCGGCGGAGCTCTCGCTGGATAAGGACGACCCGTGGCTGGGGGAAGCGGATCGTCAGGACGCTTTCGCTGAGCTGGAGCAGGAAAGGCGGCTGGTCCGATCGGCCGATGGAGCAAGATGGCTGTCTCCCCGACAATATCCTCACAGGGACACTCCCATCCGAAGCGTGGGGGAGAGCTACACCATATTCCTGCAGGGGGGCAAGACTGTCATCGGCGTGATCAGCGGTTCCCGGGTGTATGGGGAATGCCACCCCGGCGCCGTGTATCTGCATATGGGGCGGCAGTACCTGATCACCCGCCTGGACATGGAAAAACGAACCGCCCTCGCCAAACCCATGGATGAGAAATACTACACCCGCCCCAGGTCTCAGAAGGAAACCCAAATCCTGGAGACGCTGAAAAGCAGGGAAGTGAACGGCTTCACCGTCCGGCTGGGAAAGCTGAAGGTCACCGAGCAGGTGCTGGGCTACGAAAGGCGCTCCATCTTTGGCCAGGAGACCCTGGGAGTGTTTGATCTGGACTGCCCCAGCACCGAGTTTGGGACCGTGGGATTCTGGGTGGAAATCGAAGACCCTGTGAAGCTGGCCATCGAAGAGGGGAAGCTTGGGTATATGGGAGGGATCCACGCTTTCGAGCACGGGGTCATATCGCTGTTTCCACTTTTCGCCCTGTGCGATCGCGACGACATAGGAGGCATATCATATCCGCTCTACCCCGGTCTGGGAAAATCCGCCGTCTTTTTCTATGATGGCTATCCCGGCGGGCTGGGGCTGTGCGAGGCCGGATTCGACAAAGTGGAGAGGATGTGGGCCGCCGCCCTGGATCTTGTCGCCGGATGCGAGTGCGAGACCGGGTGCCCTTCGTGTATACATTCCCCCAAGTGCGGCTCCGGCAACAAGCCGCTGGACAAAATGGCCGCGCAAACCTTGCTCGAATATCTGTGCGCACAAAAGCCATACCCCAAGGGGAAAAGGGTGAAGCAGAAGGAAACCGAATCCGCGGCGCCCTCAGCCCCCGTTAAACAGGAGGGGCCATCCCCCTCGCATAGGAGCGCACCTGACACCGAAGAAAAAGAAGAATCGGAATATTACGACCCCGCCCCGGAGAAACGGATACTCTTCTTCGATCTGGAGACCCTCCGCAGCGCCGCCGAGGTGGGGGGGTGGAACAACACCCACAAGATGGGCCTTTCCGTGGGAGTGGTGTACGATTCCAGAGAGAAAAAGGCGTTTCGATATTTTGAGCGGGACGCGGACGCTATGGTCGCCAAGCTGCTTTCCGGGGACCTGGTGGTGGGGTTCAACCATATCGGGTTCGACTATGGCGTGCTGGCTGGATACACGAAAATAAACCTTCGGGCCACAGCGCCCTCGTTTGACATCCTTCTGGATGTTAAGGATAGACTGGGGCATCGTCTGTCGTTGGACCATCTGGCGCAGGCCACCCTGGGCAAGGGGAAGACCGCCGATGGCTTGCAGGCGCTGGCATGGTGGAAGGAGGGGCTGTATGACAAGGTGGCGGACTATTGCGAGGCGGATGTGATGGTGACCAAGAAACTATTCGAGTTCGGCCTGGAGAAGGGCCACCTGCTGTATACCCTGAAAAACGGCGAGGTGGCCATGATAAAACTGGATTGGGACCTGGATGCTATGATAAAAGCCGCGGCGGAGCAGGTGGCCAAGACAAAGCCGCGCAGGATAAGGTTTTAAAGGGAGGGCAGGCCATGAAGGTGGAAGCGATAGTCCCGGCCGCAGGCGCAGGCCTGCGAATGGGGGGGGATGTCCGCAAGCAGTTCATGGATCTTGGCGGGGAACCTATGTTCCTGCACACACTCAGGCGACTTGCGTCGGCGCCTCTGATACAGCGGATAATCCTGGCGGCGCCGGAGGAAGAGCTTGATCCTGTGCGGGAGGCGGTGGAGCGCGCCGGTTTGCCAAAGCCATGTAAGGTTGTGACAGGGGGAGCCACCCGGCAGGAGTCTGTCGCCAAAGCTTTCGGCCATCTTGACCCGGCTTCAGATCTGGTGATGGTCCACGACGGTGTGCGGCCATTCGTCACGATGGAACTGGTGGAGCGGGTGGCGCAGGCGGCGGCGAAAGTAGGCGCGGCCACGGCGGCCTGCCGGGCCAGGGATACTTTGAAAAAGGAGCTGCACGGGCGGCTGGTCGAATCGATCTCCCGGGATGGCGTGGTCCACATCCACACTCCGCAATGCTTCCGGTACTCTCTGCTGGCCGAGGCGCTGGAAAGAGCGGAGATGGAAGGGGCCACGGCCACGGATGAGTCGAGCCTGGTGCAGCGGCTGGGAATGGATGTAGCGGTGGTCCATTCCCCCTATTGGAACATCAAGGTTACCACGGCGGAGGATATGACCTTGGCTGAGGCGCTGGAACGGTCGATGGTCGGCTGAGAAGGCGCAATGGAAAGGATATCGCTGACGCTAAACTGGCGCCATGCCCTGCGGGGAGCGGAGCTGGACTCCATCCGCGAATTTATGGCGGAGAACGGCGGGATATACATGTGGATATACGGAGCCGCGCCGGGAGGAGTCCACTACATCGGGGAGACCAATTCCTTTCTCACGAGGATGACAACACACTTGAGCGCCATCCTCTCCGGGTTCTATGAGTCGTTCAACGTGGAAGAGCTGGAGAAGCTGGGGAGGGAGGAGTTCATCCAGGCGCTGAACGACTACGCCGCCGGAATACGCTCCAACGGGCTGATCTACACCCCGGACCCGCGACGGCTCTCCAAAACATTTTTTGATGACCTATGGGGCCCCATGCACCGTGAGTACCTAAACAGGCTGCTTTTCGTTTTCGCCACCTTGGAGAACATGGACCCGCCGCTGGAGCTGGAGACCGACATGCCTGTGTTGCGAAAGGAGATCGAGGCGGCGCTGATAATATCGTATAAAAGAAGCCTGGGGCTCACCCACAAGGCGCCAATAGGCCAGCACAGCCGCATCCCGAAAGTGGCCTACGAGATATATCATGGCGGCAATGCGGTGTGGGCCGTGCCGGACGAGATACAGATGATAAGAGGCTGGGAGCCGCCCAATGGATAACCTCCTTGACTTGGCTACGAGCATGCCATATACATCACAAAAACCATGACCCGGAACAAGATGAAGATAAAATTGGCGATACTATGCCCCATCCGCCGGAAGATCGCCCCCGGCGGCGAGGGGACATTGGAGAACAGGATATACGATCTGGCCCAGGCTCTGGCGGGGCAGGGAGTTGATGTGACGCTGTTCGCCGCGGGAGGGAGCCAATCCCCCGGAGGTCTTGTGCCCATATGCGGAAAGGCGCTGGAAGATGATCCGGATCCGAGTCCGGCGATGGTGGAAGCAGTGGCTCTTGCCGAGGCTTTTTCCAGGATCAGGGAATACGATCTGGTCCACAGTTTTTCAGGCCTGTCGGCGTTTCCATTCGCAAAGCTGCTTGGAGTCCCCATGGTGGCCGCAGCGCCAGAGCATCCTTTGGGGGAAAGGTTTGCCAAGACCGTACATTTCATTCCTCTTGCAGAAGAAGGGACAGCGACGGAGTTCATCAAGGTATATAAGGCAATCCTGGCGGCCCGTGAAAACCACCGCCCCTGGGGGCACTATGAAAACCTGGCCGAGGGGCCGGACCACAACATAAAGCGGATCACTGTGGCGCCGGGAGCGCGGCTGAGCTACCAGAAGCACCAGCGCCGGGCGGAGCGATGGGTGGTGATCAGCGGCGAGGCTGTCGTGACCCTGGAGGGGGAGGATATACGGCTGTCACCAGGGGACACGATCTTTATACCAAAAGGCGCCGCCCATCGGATGAACAACCCCGGCTCGGCCCCTCTGATATTCGGCGAGGTGCAGTTGGGGGACTACTTCGGCGAGGATGATATCATCCGGTTGCAGGACGATTACGGCCGAAGTGGTTGAGACCTTCCTTATATCGGACGAATCTTGCCATCAAGCTTGATATAATATCCCCCCAAGCCCGGTAGGCGATCTTTGCGCGCGGCTGGAAACAAGGGAAGGAATATGGAGCTAAGATACTGCGTCAATCATCCAGAACGTCCGGCCATAGGCGAATGCGTTATCACTAAAAAGCCGATCTGTCCAGAATGCTCCACCAGGTACGAAGGAGTGAACTACAGCCGCGAGGGACTGGCAGAGCTTAAAAGACGGCGCGCCCGGAACACCGGCCTCGGGTTCTGGAACAAGGTGGCAAACATGGCGATGGTGGCCCAGGCGCCGGTTTCCCTGTTTCTTTTATACCAATATTATCTATACATATTTACCGCCATCCTGAACATGGGCGGGAAATCCGGCTAGGGTGAGCGGATGAACAGCTTCCTGGCCGATAAAACCTCCAACAGCCCGGCGCTACGCCCCCTGGACGATACGGTGGAATATATACGGGCCAATGGCGCACGGGTGGTTCCCCTCTATATCGTTGCTGTGGCGCCGACGACGATGGCGACTCTTATGTTGCTCGATACAGTCTCCACCGGCATGTATTCGGCCTTGCCGGAGGGGTGCATGCTGCTTGCCGTGGCCACGCTGTGGAAGTGGGCCTGGGGTTCGGCGGTCCAGGCCAGGATCCAGGCGGCTCTTTCCGGCCGGTCGGGCGCGCCGCTGCCTGGACGGATGACATACATTATCGCGCTGAAGCTGGTGGCGAGCATGGCCATGCTGTGGGGATCGTTCCTTGTTCTTCCGGCCATATATGGCTTCTTTCTATCCGGCATGGCGGCGCCGATCCTGCTGGACAGTGGGCGATCCGCCCTGGAGGGCGCCCAGTGGGCGATCCGCTGGGTGGGGGACTCGATGAATCGGGCGCTGAAAATCATCTCCGCTGTCAGCATACTTTTCCTGGTGGCGTATCTGGGAGTGACCCTGTTACAGCTTATGATCACCCACACTGTCATGCCGAGCCTTTTAGGGATGGACCCCACCGAGCTGTCGCTGACCATCTGGGGCTGGGCCTGGCAGATGGCGGTTCTGTATATGCTTTTTCTGGTCTTCGACTTTTTCTGGATGGTGGCCTCCGTCCTGCTCTACCATGATATTCAATCCCGGCGCGCCGGGGTGGATCTGGGCCAGCGGCTGACGACCCTGGGGGGATGATGGGACGACTATTGCCAAAAATCACGCTGGCGCTGCTGATGGCGGTGGCCGTGACAAATGCAGCTCCGCAGGGTCTGGCTTCCCAGAATCTGGCCCCGGGGAGGGATGAAAATATTTCCCAAAAGCGCCAGCTACTCTCCGAGATTCTACAGCGGCCCGTTTATCAGCGGTGGAAGCTGCGGCAAAGCCTGGAAGCCGAGCCCCGGGAGGAAAGCATCTTGGCCCAGATGGCAAGGTCCACCTTGCAGAGCATATGGGACGGATTCAAAAGAATAGTCAAATGGATCTGGAAGCAGATCAAAAAATCGAACATCTCTTTACCGAACCTCCCTTCGGCGCCGGGTAACATGCTCGATTACCTGAAGATGGGAGCATGGGGCGCTTTCGCTTTGCTTCTGGTGGTGGCTGGGCTATATCTGTATGGCATGCGCAAGAAGTTGCGGGATAACATCCGCCTGGCGGTGGTCTTGTCCAGGGAGAAGGTGAAGGAAGCCCTGGAAAGCGGCCAGGCCCTGGCGCTGGACACGGATGGCTGGATGAACGAAGCGGACAGGATGGGCGCCGAAGGTGATTTTAGGGCCATGTACAGAGCCATCTACCTTGGGCTCCTCTCCGGCCTCCATGAAAGCGGCAGAATTGACTTCCGGAAGAACCGCACCAACTGGGTATACGTGAACGGCTATAAGGGCTCTCTGGCGGAGCGGGCCGATTTTGGCGCCTTGACGGAAACCTTCGACCAGGTGTGGTATGGGCTCAAGCCTGCCGAAGGTGTTTCCCTGGATGAGGTGAAGGCCATGGCTGGGCGCCTGCTGTCGGGCCGGTCGATGGCGGGGCGGAGGGAGGCATGAGAAGCCAAATGTCTCTGGTGTTGTCGTTGGCGGCGGTGGTGGCCGGGGTGGTGGCCTTTTTTTATCTGGCGGAATACGAAGCCCGGGGAGGGGAGCGGGCCCCGTTGTTTTCCTCCCTTCGGGCGGATCCCCATGGGACAGCCGCGTTCCGGGATCTTCTTTCGGAGAGCGGTGTGACCAACTCCATGTTGCTGGAGCCAGAATATCCTCCGGGCACGGGAGGGGTGTTGATCCAGGTTCTGCCGGGCGGGGACTCTGCCAGCCTGGGGCAAATGTCTCCAGGGATTGGGAATGAGCCTCAAAAGAAAGATCTGGTGGAGTGGGTGATGCGTGGAAACACCCTGATTATTATGTGCCGGTGCAACACCTCCTCCGGGTGGGAATTCGGAATATCCATCCACCGGCGGATCAAGCCCGAACTGATAAAAAAAATAGAGGATCGCCAAAGAGAAGGGGCCGCCCCGGACACGATTGGCGGCGTATCCGTGACGGCGGATTGGAATGACAAACAAACCCTCAGTTTGCGGGAGCCGGTGGATCTGGCCGGGGAAGATGGGGTGGAGATAACGCCCCTTGCCACCGCGGAACAGGGTGTTATTGCGGCGGAACTGGCATATGGCGCCGGAAGGGTGGTTATGGTGGGGGATCCATCTCCCATCCTCAACGGCTGGGTAGACCAGGGGGATAACCTGGAATTTATGCTGGGTCTGGTGGGCGCCGGACCGGTCTATTTCGACGAGTGGGCCCATGGACTCGGCAAGGGGGGCTCCATTATCGGGCTCATAGAGAAGTTCGGTCTTGTCCCTGCTCTGTTGCAAACGCTGTTCGTCCTGCTCTTATATCGGTGGAGCGGGTGGGGAGTCTTTGATCAGGAGGAAGCGCCTGAGCGCGAAAAAGTCTCCATGGTGGAGCAGATAGATATCTTGGGGAGGCTTTACTCCCGGACGATGAAGCCTGACCAGGTGCGCGAAAGGGTGGGGTTGGAGCTGATGACGCGCGCTCAGAGCTCCTTGGGCGCGCATTGGGCCGATATGGACCAGGCAATCGAGACGGCGCCAGCTTCCAAGCGGGAGCGGCTGGAGAAAATAGTGGATAAAGCGCGGAGTATGTTGCATGGCGGCGGCAAGGCAGGCAAGAGAGAACTGGCCGAGGCTCTGACCATGTCCCGAGGTTTGACCAAGGAGAAAACAAATGGATGAAAAAATGGAAAGTGGCGAGGGTCCGGAGCCGAAGCTGGGATTGGCGGCCGAGGCCCTGGTCCGGGTTAAAAGCGAAATGAAGAAGGCCATTATCGGCCAGGAAGAGGCTCTGGATCAGATGCTGGTCACGCTGTTGTGCGGGGGCCATGCCCTGTTCGAGGGAGTGCCCGGCACAGCGAAGACCCTGATGGTGAGGGCGCTGGCGGCGGCGGTGTCGCTAGATTCGAAACGGATCCAGTTCACGCCGGACCTGATGCCCTCCGACATAACAGGCACAAACGTGTTCAACCTCTCCAACAGTTCCTTCGACCTGGTGAAGGGGCCGGTGTTCACCGACCTGCTGCTGGCCGACGAGATCAACCGCGCCCCGGCCAAAACCCAGTCTGCGCTTCTGGAGGGGATGAACGAGCGGCAGGTGACCATCGACGGAAAGGGGTACAAGCTCTCCAGCTTTTTCACGGTCTTCGCCACTCAAAACCCCATCGAGTTCGAAGGGACATACCCCCTGCCGGAGGCGCAACTGGACAGGTTCCTGATGAAGATCAAGATAGACTACCCAAGCCATGAGGCGGAGCGGGCCATCATGGAGGCGGTGAACGAGGGGAGGCCGCCCGAACGGCTGGAAAGCTCCGGTATCATCCCGGTGATGGGCCCGGAGGATATGGCAGGTGTCCAGGCTGCTCTGTCGTCTGTGCGGATAGAGCCGGGGATAGTGGAATATATTCTGGGGGTGACGCGAGCCACGCGAAATCATGAGGCTATCCTTGTGGGCGCCGGGCCTCGAGGCTCCATCTTTCTGTTGCAGGGAGCCAAAGCCAGGGCCCTGGTCAAGGGGAGGGATTTTGTCACCCCGGACGATGTGGTGGCCATGGTGGCGCCTGTCCTGGGACACAGGATCACCCTCTCCACCGAGGCGGAGATCCGGGGAAGCTCCACGGAGGAGGTGATGGCCGCAATTCTGGACAAGGCGGAAGTGCCCAGATGATAGTGGCGGGTAGGGCTTCTATTTTCGCGGGGGTGATGATCGCGCTCCTGTTGCTGGCGGCCGATGTGCAGCCGGTGTTCCTGGTTATCGCCGGAGTTGGTAACGTATTGATCCTGGCTTTGGCGCTTGGACAGGGGTGGCGGCTTTCGTGGAGCAAGGTCGCGGTGAGCCGGGAGAAGTGGGATTACCTCTCTCTGAACAGGGAAGAAAAGCTTATCTACCGCCTGGAAAACCGGGGCGCGGGAGTTGCGCTGGTGGGTATCAGGCAGCCGCTACCGCCTTCGATTCGAGCTGAAGTCGATACCCTGTTGGCGGCGGTGGGGCCGGGTGAGGTGGTGGAGGTGGCCCTGGTTGTGCGGCCGATATCAAGAGGGCTGGCCAGGATACCCCCTGCGCAGGTGGACATCAAAAGCCCCGGCTTCGACTGGGCGTCGTGGCGGTATAGCATGGAGGCGCCTGCCGACGTCACCATTTTTCCAGACACAAAAAGCCTGGCGGAATATGACACCTTGCGCCATCACCGGGCCCTGGGCCGGTTTGGAGTGCACAGGATGCGGCAGATCGGCGCCGGCTGGGAGTTTGAGCATCTGCGGGAATACACGCCGGATGACGAATACAGGAACATCAACTGGAAATCCACCGCCCGCCGCCGGACTCCTGTCACCAACGTGTTCCAGGCGGAGAAAAGCCAGAGCGTGCTGTTGTGCGTGGAATGCGGCCGAATGATGGGGGCCCCCATGGGGGACGGGATCGCGCTGGACAAAGCCATAGACGCCTCTATTATGCTGGCCCATGTGGCCAACAGGAATGCGGACAAGGTGGGGCTTGCTGTGTTCAAGGACACAGTGGACCTCTACCTGAAACCGAAAAGGGGTGTTGTCGCCACCCATAGGATAGTACAAGGATTGGTGGGGCTGGCGCCGGAGGGGGTGTTCCCCTCATACAGCGCCCTGGTGGACACCCTGCGGGCAAAGAACAAAACCCGGAGCATGGTATTTCTGTTCACAGATGTCAGCGACCCAAAACTGGCCGATGAGTTGTGCCGTGTCCTGCCGCTGGTCAGCCGCAGGCATGTGGTGGTGGTTGTGAGCCTGTTTGATCCCACCCTGGCCCATGTGGCGGGAGGCGGGGCGGACGACATGCGCGGTGTCTACATGGTCCTGGCGGCCAGAAAGCTGCTCTCCGAGCGGGAAGGGCGCCTGATGGATCTGCGTCGGCGGGGGGTGCAGGTGCTGGAGGCTCCGGCGGAGGCGCTGACCCTGGCGGTGATAAACAGGTATATGGAGATCAAGAAGCGCCAGCTACTGTGAAAGGCGGTTTGGGTGTTCGGCGTCGGCTTTCACCGGTATCTTGAAAAGGTATAGCAACAGTGACGCGAAGAGCGCTATTGCCACCGCCACTTTCAGCGGATACGGCAGAGTGGGCTCGTTCACCTGGCTAAATCCTCCTTCCACCACTCCGGCGATAACCAGCAGGCACGCGGTCCCTATAAACATGTGGACCATTTTCGTCCGCATGCCCCGCATCTGGTGCCACAGGGAGCCTAGATCCCTGCGGTACTGGGCTCGCGCCATCATCAATCCCGCCCCGGCGCCAAGGAAGACGCATGGCAGCTCGATCGACCCGTGGGGGCCAATCCAGGCCACAAAGAAGAGGATCACTCCGTCATTGAGATACAAGGCGGCCAGACTTCCCAGGGTGGCGCCGTTGTAGAAGAGGATAGCCATCGTCCCCAGGCCAAAAGTGAGCCCAAGTACAAAGGCCAGCCCGGTGACCTTTATGTTGTGAGTGAATAACAATGTGGTGAACATGGCGTGATCCCCCGGGTTGTTGACTCGGGTTTTCCCCTCTCTTTCCATCTTTTCCAGCTCCGCCACCCGCTCTGATGGCTTTTGGGATGTGTGCGAGGGAGGCAGGAACACCTGGGCGGTCTGCTCGTCGATCATAGTGGCGGTGAAGCCGAACAGGGCGCCAGCGAGGAATATGGCGGTGGCCAAGGCGACCAGACGCCATTCTTCACGCACCGCGGCGGGGAATCTGTGACGCAGCACCGCCCATAGCGCTTTTATCGGATTCGCCATCCTGGGGGCGGCCAGGTTCGCCCAGGCCCGGGCCACCAGCCCTTCCAGAAATTCGAGAAGGGCGGGATTTCCGGATCTGGTCTGGACCAGATTCAGGTCGCTGGAGACCCGGCGGTATAGGGTGAAGAACTCTTCGGCCTCCTCCGGGTTTAAGGACTCCATGCCGGACTTGTCCACCTGGTCGAGTACTTCCCCCAGCCGGGCCCACTCGGGGCGGCGATTTTTTATGAACGTGTTGAAATCCATATATACCCCGGCTAGTATAGACCATCGCGGCGCAAATGCGGCCGTCGGTTTCTATTTAACCTACGAGCTTAAAAGACATGGCCAGATACAGGATAACGACTCCGGAGCAGGTGGTGTTTCACTACCAGATGGCGGGGTTCGTCAGTCGGGCTATGGCCTGGCTTATAGACCAGTTGTTCATCTCCATCCTTCGCCTTGCGGCGGTATACGCCCTGAAGGGAGGCGGGGACTTCGGTAATACGGCGATTATACTCATCTTTTTCATTCTGGATTCTTTCTATTTCACTGTCTTCGAGCTTTACTGGGCGGGGCAGACACCGGGTAAACGTTATTTTGGTATCAGGGTGATCGCCGCTGGCGGAGGAAGGCTGGGCTTTAACGAGACCTTCATGCGCAACCTGGTCCGGATTCTGGACAACATCCCCATGGCCATGACAGTGGGGGGAATCGTGGCGCTGCTGGACCCATACGGCCGCAGGCTGGGGGACATGGCGGCGGATACCCTTGTGGCGGTGGATTCCGCCAGGCCGCTGCCCAGCGAGTCCGTGACGGTGGTGGGGAGGGTGAACTCTTTCCAGGAGGATCCGGTGATCCGCGCCCGGATCCTGAACCGGGCCACCAGGGAGGAGCGGGACCTTATTTTCGACCTCACCGTGCGCCGAGACGAGCTGGACCCGGAAGCGCGGGAGGAGCTATTCCGCAGGGCCGGGGTCATGATCCGGGAGAGGTATAACCTGCCAACGGATATCGAGCATCTCTCCGACGAGCAGGCGACGCTGAACGTGGCGCTGACCCTGGAAGCGGCGAAGATAGTGTGAGCGCCACATCAGGTTTTGACTGTCATTCTGAGCGAAGTGAAGAATCTCATTCATTGCCATCTTTGGTATTTAGGATTCTTCTTCACCTTCGGCGCCTCAGAATGACAGCCTCACGATTTTTTTGTAGACTTCAAATATGGTAAGCCCAAAAGCAAGTTACCGATGAGCGCCGCTACTCCCCCCTCCCCAGCGCTTCGTAAAAAGCTCTTTCGTTCATGCTGGTGACCATATCCCAGGAGTAGCTTTCCTTTATCCTTTGCGCCGCGCCCTGGCGATATCGTTCCACAATATCCGGGTTGTCGATGAGCCGTTGCAGCTCGGCGGCCAGGCTGTTCAGCGGATCCTCTGGGTCGAACACCACCCCATGATCGCCAGCCACTTCGCTGTTGGCCGGGGTCCCGCACACCAGCACGCAGTTACCGAACCCCAACTGGTCCAGCAACACCGGGCGGGTGCCATCTACGGCGGAGGGGAGGGTGAAGAGATACGCCCCGCAGCTTAGCTGGCGGTACCCCTGGTCGAACACGCCGCCGGTAAAGACCACCCGTTCGTCCGCCATGTCCTTGAGGGATTGTATGTATTCCTGGCCGTAGGGGGCCCCGCCGACGATCACCAGCTTCTTGTCGGTTTTGATTTTCTTGAACGCCTCGATCAAAAGGTCCGCCCTGTTCTCCGGCTCCAGCCTGCTGACGAAGAGGATGTATTCCCCTTTCTTCAGTCCATACTTTTCCAGTTCCCCTGTTCCGTTGTCGTGGATGATGTTGGCGCCGTATGGGATGAAGAGCGAGCGAGCGCCATAGAGCTTCTCGTATTTCTGTTGGATCACCATGGCGTCGGCCACTATGACGTTGGCCGCCCATGGGGCGATCCGCTCGCATGCCCGCAGGTAATTTTGAGCGAAGCCGCCCCACTTCTCCCTTTGCCAGTCCGCGCCATCCACGTTCAGGAACACCCGCGCGCCGAAAAGCCGGGGAATGAACGCCACGGGGGCGTTGCCGACGATGCAGAAATAGACGATGTCGTATCCATGGAACAGGCCGTGGAGGACCGAAAGGGTGGTGTGTGTAATAGTCTCCAGGTGTTTGCTGCGGATGGTGGGCAGCGACACCAGCCGCGCTCCCTTGTATTCCTTCCCGGCGCCTTCCATGTGGTATGAGCGGCCATATACGGTGACCCTGTGGCCCCGCTCCACCAGGCGCGGCGCCAGCTCCCGCACGAAGGTCTCGAATCCGCTATACCCTTTGGGGATCCCGCGGATTCCCATGAAAGCGATTTTCAGGCCCATGGCCTCACCACCCGCCAATGGCGGTGAATGATTTTACCAATCCAAGATACTTTTCATCCACGATCCGCCCCTGAGGGAAGAGGCGGGCCAGCTCCTCCCTGGTCATAAGCCGCACGGAAGTGGCGGTCTGCCACGCTTCCTCCCAGCTGGCCGCGGGATACCAGCCGATGTTGGCCTTCCACAGCAAAAACGTCTTCAGTTTATCCGGGTACAACTGGAAGTATGGATACAGGAAATACGGCTCTATGGGGAAGTAGCGGTTGGGGGTCTGCACGAAATATCGCTTGCCCACCCGTGTCATCTCATTGGCGCAAAGCCGCTGGTCATCGAATTCCCCCAGGTGTTCGATCATCGAGTTGGAAAACACGATATCGAAATGGCCGTCTAGATATCGGCTCATGTCGCGCGCGTCCCCCGCCACCGCCTCCAGCTGGGGCTGGTCGGCGGGATTTTCGTACAGGTTGTACAATGTGATGGACACATTTGGCTCATCGTCCAGAAACCCTGTCTTCTCCCAGAATCCGGCGGTGCCTCCCACGTCCAGGATTCTTATCGGGTGGTCCAGCCCGCCTGCCAACTGCCGAAACAGCGCGAAGCGCTTGCGCCGAAGCCTGGCGGCCAGGGAGTTGGACCTGCGATGATCGAACAGCGACTTGACAATATTCATCTATTCCGTTCAATGTGGCTTATGCGTTTATTATCGCATTTCATGGCCCGGATCGGCGCCCGTTGTCCTCCACAATCAACTTATGCAGAACCTGGGCGCTTTTGCTCCATGAATAGCGCTCTTGCACGACCCGCTTTATTTCCGCCAGGCGCTGGGGCGCCCGGAAACTTTCCGACACACCCTCCACCAGCAGCCGTGTGAGCTTTTCCTGGTCCGCCGGATCGAAGTGTCCCTTCCCAAAGAAATCATACTCCTCCATGGCGGTGGTGTTGGAGCAGATGACGGGAACCTCCAACGCCGCCGCCTCCAGCGGAGGGAGCCCCCCGCCTTCGCCCATAGAGGGGTAGACGAACAGCTCCGCGGCCTTGAACAAGTGGATGATTTCTTCTTCGCCGATATGCTCTAGCAGAATAATGGCCTGACCGCATTCCGGCGGCAGATCGGCTATGGCTCGGTCGTATTCGGGGTATGACACCGAAGAGAATCCGACGAGAACCAGCTTATAGCCCTGTCGCCAAAGTCCGGAAGCTTCGAAGGCGGCCACAAGCCTGTGGTGGTTCTTTCTCGGCTCCACACGGCTGATGTACAGTATGTATTTCCCCAGTTTGTGGTTCTCTTCAACCAACCTCTGGGACTCGGGCTTGTCCACTGGCTGAAAATACCGGTCTGGTACCGCATATGGGACGATTTTTATTCTCGATTCACCAATACCGAAGTGGCGAACAAGAGAACCCTGCGAATATACCATGCCGGTAGTCAGGATATCCGCCCTGTTGGCGGACCAGCGGAAAAGCGCGCCCTTGCTGATCCTGTAGGAAAGGGGGAACATTTCCGGGAATTCCCTGAACAGGATATCGTGGATGGTGACTATGTACCTGCCCCTCTTGATGGGGGGGCAGACGTATTGGAAATGGGAGTAGTCTATCTTGTGGGCAGTGATAAGCCGGGGTATGTCCACCGCCAGGCGCCAGTAGCTGGAAGGGGAATTGAACTGGATGTAGTGGACCCGTTTCCCGGTGGGAAATTCCTTTTTCAAGTTTTCTATATCGTGGGCGGCCATGAAAAACTCGATGTCGTCGGCCTGCTGGATCAAATGGCCGTACAATCCCTTGATCACCGAGCGAACCCCATGATATCCGCCGTCGAAAACGTGGCAGTCAACAAACAGGCGGATTGGCTTGCTCATAAATCCATCGGCTACATGAGCCCGATCAATTCATCGAAAGATACGGAGGGGCTCCAGCCCAGCTGCTGGCGGGCTTTGGATGAATCCCCAACCATGACGCAATCCTCCGCCGGACGGAAAAACTCCGGATTAACTTTTACCATCATCCTTCCGGTGGCCGCTTCATAACCGCGCTCCTCTAGCCCCTGGCCTTCCCACCGCAAGCCAATCCCCCCCTTATGCCGGAACATGGCCTCCACGAACTGGCGCACTGTATGGGCCTGGCCTGTGGCGAAGACATAATCGTCCGGCTGGTCCGCCTGCAGCGCCAGCCACATGCCACGGACGTAATCCGGGGCCCAACCCCAGTCCCTTTGCGCGCTCAGGTTACCCAGGGTCACGGGGCTGCCGTCGGCCAGGGCTTCAGTCACCGCGTCTCGGATTATCATGGTGACGAACTGTTGTCCCCTTCGGTCCGACTCGTGGTTGTACATGATGCCGGAGCAGGCGAAAAGGCCGCTGTGCCGGCGATAGCTTCCGGCAAGCGAATGGGCCAGCGCCTTGGATGCTCCGTATGGATTGCGGGGGCCCAGGGGGGTGTCCTCGTTTTGTGGCGAGCCTGCGCGGTCGGAAAATATCTCCGCGGAAGAGGCTTGAAAGAAGCGGGCGGTATTTGTTTGGCCGCAGCTTACAATCGCCTCCAGTATATTCAGCGGGCAGATGGCGTTTACCATGACAGTTTCCCTGGGATTCTGGACGCTTTGGGCCGGGCTGCTCTGGGCGGCCAGGTTGTATATCTCATCCGGCCCAAGAGAGCGAACCAGGCTCTCCACCTCTTCTTGGCTGGTGATGTCGGTCTCGTGCAAGGTGACTTTGTCGGCGGGGAATCCATGGTATGAGGCCAGGCGGAATCGACTTTTATCCAGGTTTCTGCAAACGCCGTGGACCGAGTATCCCTTGTCAATCAGCATTTGCGCCAGGTAGGAGCCATCCTGGCTGGTGATTCCAGTGATGATCGCCAGGCGGCTCATGGGCGTTTCAGGATTTACGGCGTGACCCCGAAGAGCGCCATGTCCGACTCCACCATCATGCGCACCAGCTCTTCGAAGGATGTCTGGGCCTTCCAGCCCAGCTTGCTATGGGCCAAAGAGGGGTCGCCAACCAGGGTCTCCACCTCCGCGGGGCGGTAGTAGCGTGGGTCCACCACCACCAGGATCTTGCCGGTATCAGGATCGACACCCTCTTCGTCCGGCCCCTCGCCTCGCCATTGGATGCTCCTGCCGGCGACGGCGAAGGCGGCGTTCACGAAATCCCGCACAGTCTTTTGCGCTCCGGTGGCCAGCACATAGTCTCCCGGCTCCTCCTGCTGAACCATTCTCCACATCCCCTCCACATAGTCCTTGGCGTATCCCCAGTCCCGCAGGGCGTTGAGGTTGCCCAGATGTATGTTCTCCTGCTTTCCGGCCATGATCTTGGCCAACGACATGGTGATCTTGCGGGTGACGAAGTTTTCTCCCCTGCGGGGGGATTCGTGGTTGAACAGGATTCCGCTGGAGGCGTGGAGCCCATACGCCTCGCGATAGTTGACAGTGACCCAATGGGCATAGACCTTGGCCACGCCATATGGGCTTCTGGGATAGAAGGGGGTGGTTTCCCTCTGCGGGGTTTCGGCCACCTTGCCGAACATCTCTGATGTGGACGCCTGGTAGAACCGTATATGTTTCTGGTCGCTCTTGGATCGGATCGACTCGAGCAGCCGCAAGGCCCCCACAGCGTCCACCTGGGCGGTGTACTCCGGGGTCTCGAAACTGATGGCCACATGGCTTTGAGCGGCCAGGTTGTATACCTCGTCTGGCAAGAGCATGTCGATCAGCCGGGATATGTTCAGCGAGTCGGTGACATCGCCATAGTGGATAGTAATCCGGTCTTTATTGGCCGGATCAGAAAGCAGATGCTCTATTCTGCCACGGTTGAAAAGAGAGGAGCGGCGGACTATCCCATGAACCTCGTATCCCTTTTCCAGGAGTAATTCGGCCAAATATGAGCCATCCTGCCCGGAGATGCCGGTTATAAGCGCCCTCTTCACTATGTAGAACCTTTTGAGATTATGAGTTAATCAGACAAACCAGTCTATTGTAATGGCGGGGGGATGTAAAGCACGGAAGCAGCGGAGGGCGCCAGAAAATGGTGGTTAAATGCCACAAACATTGACATGCGCTGTAATACGGGACATAATACGCTGTTAAAGCATGTAGCATGTGGGGGCAATGACGAGAAAGCCGTCTTGGATCTGATAATGAAGAACACATCATCGGCGGGCTCTGCCCCGGAAGAAGAGCAAAGACTGGATTCGCGATCCAGCCGGGTCCATGTGGAGGCCCAGATCGAGTTTTTCTGGATTCGGATCTTTGTTGACGGGGCTATTTCGGGGCTTTTCCTGTACTTTTTCACCATCCTGCGGTCCCCCTTTTTCCCGATTCCATACCAGATACTCATGGTCCTTTCCCTATTGCTGATGACGCTGTTTTACAGGTCCATCAATGTATACGAGGACAACCAGGACGCAGTGGCTTTTTTAATGAAGCTTTTACGGGCGTGGGTGAGCGTGGCCCTGACTCTGGTGGCCCTCGGTTTTTTGACGAAGACCTCCAGCATTTTTTCCAGGCAGATATTGGTCGCCTGGATACTGGCCAGCTTTTCCGCGCAATTTGCCGTCAACATTCTGATGGTGTGGCTCGTGACCAGATTCAACGCCACCTCGACTGTGAAGGAAAAGGCTATATTGGTGGGCGCCGGTGAGCTGGCAGAGGATTTAGCCGACCGCGTCAATGGGAACAAATGGCTTTCCACAGAAATTGTGGGGGTGCTGGAGGATGACGAAGGGATAGTTTCCAGGTGGTCGATGGAAAAAGCGCCAGTCCTGGGCAGGATGGTGGACCTGGAGCGAGTGATCGAGGAGAATAATATCAAGTGTGTGTATATCACGCTCCCGCTGGCCGCCACGGCCCTGGTGGAGAGTTTCTACTTGAAGCTGCTGCCGCTGAATGTGGATATAAAGTGGGTCCCGGACCTGTCCGGGCTGATGCTAATCAATCCAAATATAAAAGAGATCGGCGGCATGGCGGTGTTTTCGCTTTCGGAGACTCCGCTGGTGGGCAGTCGCGCGGTGGCCAAGGTGGTTTTCGATTGGTCTCTGGCGGTCATGGCGCTGGTCGCGCTCAGCCCGGTGATGCTGGCCACGGCGGTGGCGATAAAAATCATGATGCCAGGCCCAGTGTTTTTCAGGCAGGTTCGGCACGGGTGGAACGGCAAGGAATTCAATGTGTGGAAGTTCCGCAGTATGGTGATGCCTGAAAAGGAAAATGAAGAGTTCCTGCAGGCTACCAGGGGCGACAAGAGGGTCACCAGGCTGGGCCATTTTCTGCGCAAAACCAGCATCGACGAACTCCCCCAGTTGTTCAACGTGATAACTGGCGACATGTCACTGGTGGGGCCCAGGCCGCACCCCGTGGCGCTGAACGACTTTTACGACAGGAAGATAGAGGCCTATCTGGCCCGCCACAGGATCAAGCCGGGGATCACAGGCCTGGCCCAGATAAGTGGCTTCCGTGGGGAGACTGATACCGTGGAGAAAATGCGTAAGAGGGTGGAGTATGACCTGGAATATATTAACAACTGGTCGTTGGCCCTGGATATGAAAATTCTGGTAAAGACCGTTTTTGTCCTGTTCTCCAAAGAAGCTTACTGACCATGCCGCCGGGGGGGGCGCCGTTCACCTCACGAAAGGTGTATATTCGATACATGTTGAACCAGAGCATGTGATCAAGGGGTGGAGCCAATGGAAGGACTGAGTTCATTTTTCCGGCTGAAAGAGCGCGGGACCGATATCCGGACGGAGATCACTGCCGGGGCATCCACGTTCCTTACCATGAGCTATATCATCTTTGTCCAGCCTGCCGTCCTTTCCGCTGTCGGGATGGATTTCGGCTCCGTAATGATAGCCACCTGCATCTCCTCGGCCATCGGCTCCATATTGATGGGCGTCCTGGCCAATTACCCAATTGCCCTGGCCCCGGCCATGGGTCACAACTTCTTCTTTGTCTTCACCGTGTGCGGCGCTGTCGCTGTCGGGGGGATGGGGCTTTCGTGGCAGCAGGCGCTGGCGGCCAATTTTATTTCCGGATTCTTGTTGCTGGTTCTTTGCCTTCTCGGGGCGGTGGACTATATAATCCACGCCGTTCCCAATTGCCTTCGTCATGGCATCGCGGTGGGGATTGGCCTGCTGATCGCTCTTTTGGGCCTGGAGTGGGGCGGGATAGTGGTGGACGCGCCTGGTACCCTTGTGGGAATGGGCCGCGTGGGAAGCCCTCCCGCGCTTCTCACCATATTCGGGACTTTTCTAATCGCGGCCCTGATGATAAGAAAGATGAAGGGAGCTATCCTGGTGGGGATTCTGACGTGCGCGGGGCTGGCATTGGCTTTCGGCATGGCCGAGTTCAAGGGTATAGCTGGTGCTCCCCCATCGATCAGGCCCACATTTTTCCAGTTCGATTTTAGCGGACTTTTCGCTCATGCCCAGTTCTGGATGGTGATTGCCATTTTCCTGTTTCTGGACCTTTTCGACACTATCGGCACGCTGGTGGGAGTGGGGGCAAAGGCTGGGCTGGTGGACAGGGAGGGGCGGATGCCACAGGGGCAAAAGGCTATAGGCGCGGACGCGGGCGCCACGGTGGCGGGGACGATCCTGGGCACTTCCACCATCACCTCCTACATCGAAAGCGCGGCGGGTGTGGCAGCCGGGGGAAGGACCGGGCTGACGGCGATGACAACGGGCGCGCTGTTCCTGTTGGCGGTGTTATTCGCCCCTTTGGCGCAGACTGTGGGGGGCGGTTATGAGGTGGCTCCTGGTGTCTGGCTCTATCCAGTGATCGCGCCTGCGCTGATCGTGGTGGGGAGCCTGATGTTCTCCTTGGCCAGGGAGATAGACTGGAAGGAGCCGACCGACGCCTTTAGCGCTTACCTGACCATAATCATCATTCCCCTGACCGTGAGCATCACCGAAGGGATAGCCGCAGGTTTCATATCCTACTCGCTGCTTAGGACAGTTAAAGGCGATTTTTGGAAGATCAGCCCTCTGATTCATGTTCTGGCGGCGCTTTTTCTCCTGCGCTACACATTCCTGATGGGGTGATCCTGGCTTTTTTAGCGATTCAAAATAAATACAAATATCCCTTTCACTATTCCTCCCAAGGCAATATAATGGGCACCCGAAGTGGGGTAGATCTCGCATGGTGGCCTTCGGGTCATGTTGCGCAGTTGGCTAGACTTCGGCGCATAGCCGCCGGGATTCCAGAAAAGAAACAACGTTCCCGGCCCTTATCATCTTGTTAAAATGCGGGGTTTGTGTTAATGCTATTAATCTTGCCCTGAAGAAAGAAAAAAAACCTCAAGATTTGGAGATCTTTCTTAATGACCGACATCGCAAAGGAGACAGTGAAGAAGTTCGCCTCCAGAGAAATTGCAAAGCTGCAAACCACCCTGGACGAAATCAAGACCCTTACCGGCCTGAGCGCCGAGCAAAAACAGGAGATCGCCTCCGGGATTATCCCGCTGTTTTACAGGGATCATTCACAGGACGAAGATCTGGACAGCCTGATCCGGAACGCGGAAACTACCCTGGCCTCGCTGGGAGGGGATGTGACGCCCGTAATGATCAGCCACCTGGTGGAGGCGGATATGGAGTCCGTGGATCATTTTGCCAGGGTCCTGGGGGAGATAGGCACGCCGGCGGTAGAGCCCGTGCTAAAGGCCTTGGAGGAGCATTCCGATGATGGCTACGTGCTGACCAGCCTCTTGCAGGCCATGAGTTATTTTAGGGATGAAAGCGCCCTGAAAACCATGCGCACGGCTTTCGATTATACAGGCCACGCCAACCCGCAAGTCCGCTCCGCCGCCCTACACTGCATGGGCCGCGTGGCAAACAACCTGGATCTGGCCCATGCCACCACCGAGGAGCGGGGCAAAATGTTCGAAGCGGTCTTCGCATCGCTGTCGGCGCCCAAAGCCATCACCCGGCTGCACGCCGTGCGGGCCCTGGGCGAGATGCTGCGCAACAGCTACCTCACCGGGGAGCAGGTGGACAAGACCCACAAGGCACTGCGGGCAATCCTGGGCTTCGATGATTTCGAGTGGGACATAGCCTATATTGTCCGCGCCGAAGCGGACAGGTATCTGCACCTTTGCAGGGAGCCTTCCCCCAAAGGGGGCAAAGGCGACAGCAGTGGGAGGTACCAACAGGAGTTCACGGTCATGGAGAAACGGGAGCTTGTCCCGCTGACCCATTACATGCGGATCCACGCGCCGCTTATCGCCCAGAAAATCCAGGCCGGCCAGTTCATCATCATCCGCCCAAACGCCCACAGCGAGCGAATTCCCCTCTCCATCTGTGGATGGAACAGGGAAGAGGGATACCTGGAGATTGTGGTAATGGGCTGCGGCCGCACTTCCATGGAGACCATTTCCAAGAACGTGGGCGACAAGCTGCAGGACGTTGTGGGCCCTCTGGGTCAGCGCTCTCATATTCGCAAGCATGACGGCGCCTGTGTGGTGCTCGGCGGCGGATATGGCACGGGCGCCGTGATCCCCACCGCCAGGGACTTAAAGGCCCTGGGCAACAAGGTGTACGGGGTGGTGGGCGCCCGCACCAAGGATCTTCTGATCATGGTGGACGAGCTCCGCGAAGTATGTGACGAAGTTATTGTCACCACCAACGACGGCTCCGACGGGATAGAGGGATTCGTCACTCACGCCCTGGACAAGATCATGAAACAGGAGCCGGTTTCCTACACATTGGCCGTGGGGCCTGTGCCTATGATGATGGCGGTGACCAAGATGAATGAAGGAACGGACATCGAGGGGTGGGTGTCCCTAAACGCCATAATGGTGGACGGCACCGGTATGTGCGGCGCCTGTCGTGTTTCCGTGGGCTCGAAGACCAAGTTCGCCTGTTTCCACGGGCCGGATTTTCTGGGCAAGGATGTGGATTTCACAGAACTGACAAAGAGGCAGAAGATGTTTGTGGACAAGGAAGAAATCGCCATGGCAGCGTTCGGGAAATAGGGAGGTGACCATATGAACGAGAAGAAAAAGATCAATACAAAGGAGCGGATGAAAAAGCCGCGCAACGAGATGCCGCTGCATGACGCGGCCAAGAGGATAACGAACTTCGAGGAAGTTCCAGTGGGGTACACTCTGGCGCAGGCCATGGACGAAGCGGGCCGCTGTATCCAGTGCAAGAAGCCGGAATGTATCGGCGGGTGCCCGGTGGGGATAGACATCCCCGCGTTTTTGGCCCTGCTGGAGGAAGGTGATGTGGCTGGGGCCGCGCGCAAGATAAGGGAGACAAACTTTCTTCCTGCAGCCTGTGGCCGTGTGTGCCCCCAGGATAAGCAATGCGAGGCGGTGTGTATCGTCGGCAAGAAGAACGACTCCGTGGCCATCGGCAACCTGGAGCGGTTCGTGGCCGACTACGAGAAGGAAACCAAAATGAACCGTATTCCGGAGATGCCGCCGGAAACTGGCAAACGCGTGGCGATCATCGGCAGCGGGCCAGCCGGGCTGACGGCCGCCTACGAGCTGCGAAAGCGCGGCCACGGTGTCACCATCTTCGAGGCGTTCCACCGCGGTGGCGGTGTCATGGTATACGGCATTCCCCGTTTCCGTCTGCCCCTGGAGATTATCGACGACGACATTCAACTGCTCGTGGATATGGGTGTCGAAATCGTGTATGACATGATCATAGGCAATATCCTGTCCCTGGATGACCTGATCGACAAGGAAGGATTCGACGCGGTTTTCATCGGCACCGGCGCGGGCCTGCCGAAGATGCTGGGTATCCCCGGAGAGAATCTCAACGGCGTATATTCCGCCAATGAGTACCTGACCCGGATATACCTGATGCATGCCATCCACTTTCCGGAAAACACAACTCCGCTGTTTCAGGGAAAAAAGATGGCCGTCATCGGCGCCGGGAACACCGCCATGGATACTCTGCGCACCGGCAAAAGGCTGGGGGCTGATGTCACCTGCTACTATCGCCGCTCCCGCGAGGAAGCGCCGGCCAGGAGCGAGGAGCTGGAGCACGCCGAACAGGAGTTTATTGACTTCAAGTGGCTGTCGAACCCCATCGAGTTCATCGGTGACGAGAACAACTTTGTGACGGGGATCAAGTGCGCCGTGATGGAGCTGTCCGAGCCGGACGATTCCGGGCGTCGAAAGCCGGTCCCCACCGGGGAGACCTTCATCGACGAGGTGGATACCGTGGTCTTCTCCCTCGGTTGCGATGTGAATCCGATCATCCCGAATGCCACCCAGGATCTGCGGGTTAACAAATGGGGGATCATCATGGTGGATGAGGAGACCTGCCACACCAGCAAGAAAGGAGTCTTTGCAGGAGGCGACGCCATAACCGGCGGCTCCACTGTCATCCTGGCTATGGGCCAGGCGAAGAACGCCGCCTTGAAAGTGCACGAATACCTGATGGGCGAATTCAACTATTCGCTGAATGTTCCTACGGACCCGAACTCTCCAGGCATACAATGGGTGGGAAGGTTCTCCAAGGGGAAGAGATAGTCTATGACCTGAAACGGATACTAACCGCCGTCCCAATCCGGGGCGGCGGATTTTTTTTGGGCGGGATGCCACTTTGCGCGGATCCAGTTCACGTCTGGCGTTTCGGATGAGATTCCGGATCAAGCCCGGAACGAAATACATAGATATCCTTTCTGCGAGCTTGCGGCGGTCGCAAATAGCAGTCTCATAATGATGTCTTGACGCAGATAATACAAAGGTCGTCCCACTCACAAAGGCCGCTCAGCCTGGGCGCTGTTAATTGTGTAACAAAGCCAGTCAATAAAAGAGATTATCTTCCATCTCTGGGCAAGTTAGGCCATCAGGCCCGGGCTTCGGCCAATGTCGGCATTGGAACATGGTGGAAGGCTACAAAAGTAATTGAAAATTTGGAGCGAAAAGTCTGATAGAATAAATCCAGACAGCTACAAAAAAGGAGTAGTTTTTAACCGTTCTATAAGAAAATGGATTCGCAAAACCAAGCTCCAGCGGCGCAGCCTAGAAACTTAAACCAGAGAGTTTTCCTGCAGTCACTTCTGGTGGCCCTCACGGGGGGGCTTTCCATCTACATGTACGTAAACTTCGAGACATATTTTTCTGTTCATACGCAGATGTACATCGGCTGGAGCGCCTTTGGGCTCTTGTTCTTCGTATACCTTTTCGATGGTTCCAGGCGCGCTCCCTGGAGGATATTCGTCATCCTTGTCTCGTTCTTTCTCTCGCTGCGCTATATATACTGGCGGGCGTTCGATACCCTGTTGTTCACAGGTCCATTCGACTTTTTAGGCATGGCTGTTCTTTTCCTGGCGGAATTGCACGCCCTGGGGCTGCATCTTCTGAGCATGGTGATAAACATCTGGCCTCTGGACCGAAAGCCGATCCCTCTGCCCGACGATCAATCCCTGCTTCCCACTGTGGACGTGTTCATCCCCACCTACACGGAGTCGATCGATATAGTAAAGGTGACGGCGATGGCCGCCAGCAATATGAATTACCCGAAGGATAAACTATTTGTGCATATCCTGGACGACGGAGGCACCATAGCCCGGCGGAACAATCCGAAGATCGGCGAGGAATCGTGGGCCAGGCACTATCAGATGCGGGTGATGGCAAAAGAGATAGGCGTGAACTATATCACCAGGGAGGACAACAGCCACGCCAAGGCGGGAAATATCAATCACGCGCTGGATGTGTCCAGTGGCGACCTGATCCTGGTGCTTGACTGCGACCATGTGCCTACCATGGATCTGCTGCAGAACACCGTGGGGCAGTTCCTGGCCGATGACAAGATGTATCTGGTGCAGACTCCCCACTTTTTCATAAATCCCACGCCTATAGAGAAAAACCTGCCGATCAACAGCAGGCTGCCGGTGGAGAACGACATGTTCTTCCAGATGATTCATCCGGGGCTGGACTCGTGGAACGCCAGCTACTTCTGCGGATCGGCCGCCATTCTGCGCCGAAAGCATCTGGAGGAAGTTGGCGGCGTGCGCGGCAAGACCATCACCGAAGACGCGGAAACGAGCCTGGCCCTGCATGCCAGGGGGCTGAACAGCGCTTATATCAACCGCCCCATGATCTGTGGCCTCTCTCCGGAGACATTCAACGACTACGTGACCCAGCGGACCCGGTGGGCTCAGGGGATGACCCAGATATTCCTGATGAACAATCTTCTGTTCATGCCTGGGCTGACGCTGATGCAGCGTCTGGCCTATTTCAACTCCTGCTTCTTCTGGTTTTTCGGGTTGTCCCGCTTTGTCTTTTACATCGCGCCGGCCATGTTCCTGATGTTCAATCTGCAGGTGTATCACGCGTCGCTGCTGCAGGTGCTGGCGTATGCGCTGCCATACGTGTTCAGTGTATATGTGATGATGGACTTTCTGTACGGCAAGTCCCGGGCGCCCCTTTTCTCCAACATATACGAAAGCGTCCAGTCGCTTTTTCTGATTCCGGCGGTGATATCCGTGATGTTGAATCCCACAAAGCCCACCTTCAAGATCACTCCGAAAGGCTCCACCCAGGAAAAGGAGTTTATCAATCCGCTGGCGTCCTCCTTCATGGCGGTGGTGTTGATTAATGTTGTGGCGCTCGGGCTGGCCGGTGTCAAGTGGATCGAGTATCCGATATACAGGGATGTCATATATATAACCGGTGGGTGGTGCGTGTTCAACATTTTCATGTCGATCCTGTCGCTGGGGGCTTTCTGGGAACGAAGGCAGGTGCGCAAACATCACCGCATTCTCGCCAAAGGTGAGGTGCGGGTCTATTTCCCCAGGCTAATTGAAACCTTCCATGCGGACCTTACGGATATCTCCCTCTCCGGGCTGGGGATGAAGGTTCGTCTCCCCCAGGCGGTGGGGCAGGATGAGCGGGCCCAGCTAACAGTTAAAGACAGCTACGGAAACATGTATAATTTCGATGCGACTGTTAAAAGAGTCTTTAAAAGAGGGGATATGTACAACCTGGGCTCGGAGTTCATAGCGGAAAAGGAGACGTTCGCAAATGCGATCCGTTTCGTGTATGGAGACAGCCAGCGCTGGGTGGATGTGTGGAGTCAGGAGGTGGCTTCCGGGGGGTACAGGGTGATCATAATTCACTTCTTTATGATGGGTCTCAAAGGTCTGGTCGGGGTGTCCATATCCATGGCGGGCTCCTTTTGGGAATATATCCAGGATGGCTGGAAACACTACTTTACAAGGCTGAAGAAATCGTATGCTTACTCGAAATGAACGAAGGATCCTCTTTGGGACTGTCATATGTCTCATGGCCGCTACCGCCGCCCCAGGAATCGCGAGGGGAGAAATAATCGAGATTCCGCTCAACAAGCTGACGCCCTATTCAATAGTGGACCTCCGCTGCGTAAACGGCACCCATGAGATATCGATCCCCATTCCGGAACGGTGGAGCGTGAAAAGCGCTGTCCTGAAGATTACATACGCCGCCTCTCCGGTGCTGGTAAAAGCGGAATCGAGGCTAACCGCCAGGATAAACGATTTCCCTGTTGGCTATATTCCCCTGGATCCTTCCAAGCACAAGATGGTGGCGGACCTGATAATTCCGCCGGAGATGATGAAGCCGGGATACAACACGCTGGCGCTGGAGGTTTTCCAGCACTATTCTCAAAAGGAGTGTGAATTCCCCTGCTCGCCGGACCTATGGACGAAAATCATGCTGGAGGAATCCTCCCTGATCGTGAACTACGACCAGAAGCCTTTTCCCCTTGCGCTCTCCTCCTTTTCCAAGATAATGTTCGATCCGAAAACACTTCCTCACGGACGGGTGAACATCGTTACGGAGGGCGCCTCCGACGAGATCATCAGCGCGGCGGTGATCGCCGCCTCCGGTATAGCCAAGCGGTTCGACTATCGCGAAGTCCATTTCTCCGTCTCCCAGGATATCCTGCCTGGCGTGGATAACGCGCTCATTGGCCGTGCGGAATTTGTGATGGATTTTTTGAAACAAAGAGATATCCAGATGGCCCCCCCCACCGCCGGGTTACTGGCCATGGAAAAGCTGCCGGTGGAAAAGGTGGACGCCGATGGAGAAAAATATTACGAAAAATCCCCATCCCACGCGCTGGTGATAATCTCCGGGCGCGACTACAACGATGTGAAGATAGCCTCGGAAACCCTGGCGAACATGACCGTGTCATTCCCCGGTTCCGCTCAGATGACCACAACAGGTTTTTCCATGCCGGAGATCGAGCTTTATTCCGGCAGGCTGGTGCTCACCGCCGACAGAAAATACGATTTCAAAACCCTGAACATGCCCACTCACACCTTCACCGGATTCAATTCCTCCCCCAGGGGGATCACCTTTCGGTTGCCCGCCGATTTCCTGATAAAAAGCAACCAGAAGTCCACGCTATCGTTAAACTTCACCTATGGCCCAGGCTTCGGGACCACTTCCTCTTTCAATCTGCTGCTCAACAACAAGGTTATCCGGTCAATACATCTCGATTCCAGAAACGGAGCCTTTATCGAGAATTACAAAGTGGATATCCCCGCATATATGTTCCGGGTGGGGACCAATACCATCAGCTTCGAGCCGCATATGGCCCCGGAAGCAAAGCTGTGCGATTTTATACAGACCGGAAACCTTATCCTTACATTGTTCGATTCCTCCACCCTATACTTTCCCCCTATGCCCCATTTCGTGGAGTTGCCCAAGATAGAGCTGTTCCTGCTGAACGGATTCCCGTTCACCAGGTGGCCAGACGGCTATGATTCTCTGCTGTATCTGGCGGATGGCGATAACGTGACCGTGGAGGCGGCCCTCAACATCATAGGCTTCATGACCCAGCGCAACGGCTTCCCCCTCTTCGGGATGGAGGTCACCACCAAGCCGCCGATCGATTGGAAAGGTGAACTGCTGGTTGTGGGGCAGGCGGATAAAATCAGCCCGAAGTTGCTGAAAAACGCTCCGCTGACATTCGGAAAAGTCTTCAAGATCCCATACCCCGTGGTGACAAGCTGGGAAGGAGACGCCACTCTGGCCATCAGCGAGAGCAAGGCGGAGTTCGGCGCAAACCGAGGACTCTTTATGGAGTTTCAATCGCCGTTCCAGGCTGGAAGGACCGTATTTCTGATGGCTGCGGCTGGGCCGGAGGAGCTAGTGCGGACCAGCAAAGCGATGCTGGATCCTGGAGTGCAGGCCAAAATGGAGGGAGACATATCTCTGGTGGAACTGGACGAGCCAAATTACACCGTTACCTCCTATTCAGCTGGAAAAAAATACACCACTGGCAAGTCTGGCAAGATATCCAAACTCGAAAACTTTCTGATGTCCGACCCGCGGATGTACTACGCCTCCATCATACTGTTGATCCTGACCGCGGGTACACTGGCATTCTTTCTGATGAAAAGATTTTTTAAGGGCAGGACCAGGAAAGCCTGACCATGAATGGCCCCCGTGGTTATGTTCACGGCCGACAACGGGGTGTTAAGGATTACACATGGCGAATAGGATAATGGGACAGGTAGCCTCACGGTTGAGCTCCTGGACAGTGGTGGCCCTGACGCTGGCGATGGGGGTGTGGGCCTTGCCGGCGGCCGCGGGGGGAAAGGAAGCGGGCTTGTGGGAGCGGTATAAGAAGACCTTCATAACCGGCGATGGACGCGTGGTGGATTTTCCCCAGGGGGAAATCAGCCACTCCGAGGGGCAGGGCTACTCCATGCTCCTGGCCCTGGAATATGGCGACAGAGGGACTTTCGACATCCTGTGGAACTGGACCAGGCAAAACCTGGCGGTACGGTCCGACGGGCTGCTGGCCTGGAGATGGGGAAAAAGAGTGACAGGCGCCTGGGGAGTCATCGACTACAACAACGCCACCGATGGCGATCTTCTGGTGGCCCTGGCCCTGGTGAAGGCGGGCGCCAAATGGAATAACCAGGATCTTGCCAATAGCGGTTTGGGACTGGCTCGCGCTATCCGGCAAAACCTGGTGGTCGAACGCAACGGGTGGACCTATCTTCTCCCCGGCCATTATGGGTTCGAATTCAACGGGGGTTTTACCCTCAATCCCTCATACATGATCCACTCCGCTTTTGAGTTATTCGCCCGGGTCGACAAGACGGGCGCCGCCACATGGCGGAATATCCAAAAAGGCGCCGGGCGACTGGCCGAAAAAAGCAGGTTTGGCCAGATGGCTCTTCCGGCGGACTGGGTGGCGGTGGATGGGAAGGGAAACATCCGCCTCCATTGGGAAAAATGCCCCTATTCGGGAAAGGAAGCGGTGCGCGTGTTCCTATACTCCTCTTTCGATAGATCCATAAAGTCGATACCGGGGCTTGATGGGATCCTGGGCTTCTACCATAAGTTCGGATATATTCCGATGCAGGTGGACCTGATGTCCAGCGAGATGGCCATGGAGCCCGCTCCCGGCGGCTTCTACGCGGTCTATGCCAGGGCCGCCGCCACTGCGGGGAAGGCCTCCATCTCCAGAAAGCTGTTCCAGGAGGCAAGGGCCGCCCTGGACAGGGAAGATAAAAACTATTATTCGCTCGTTCTATATCTGCTGGCTACCAGCGAAGGGGTGCTATGAAAACCAGAAATATTATCAACGTCGCGTTCGTTCTCCTTGTGCTGTCATCCGCCATGGCCCCGGCCCAGCAGTTGGGAGGAAACCAGGCCCTGGCGGAGGGCTGGAACCTTTTAAACATAGGAGCCTACGATGAGGCTTATCAAAATTTCCAGCGCGCGTGGGAAACCGAATCGTTGAGGGAAAACGCCGCCCAGGGTATGGCCTTTTCACTGATGAAGCAGGATAAGCTGGACGAGGCCTTGAAAGTGGCCGAAAGCTTTCCTCCGGACCACAAGGTCTTCGGCCCGATCCGGCGCGATATCACATCCCAAAAAGCACTGGGAGCGTTTAACGCCAAAAACTATCCGGTCGCCGAAGCGGGATTCCGGAAGCTGATCGAAATGGGCTCCAAGGATCCTGCCATGAAAACTCTTTTGGGTTGGTCGCTTTTCCATCAGGGGAAGGAAGCGGAGGCGTCTCCCATTTTTATGGACGCATATGAAAACACCAGAGACCCGAAGAACGCGGAGGCGGCGCTGCTGGCTTTCGGCAGGTCTGGTGATGTGGAAGGAGGGGTCGACTTTTCCACCACACTGGCCGACTCCGGGGACCCAACGTTGGTCAAGCTGGCGGGAGATTTTCTTTATGGAAAAGGGATGCCAATCAGAGCCGCCCAGGCCGACCCGGCCCCGGACAGACCCTATGTGAACGCCGATAAGCCCAGAATAGAGGTGGGGGCGATCTACAGGACCAAGACCGGGGACGACGGATTGTCCAAACTTACCGATGTCTCTTTACCGATCACTTACTCACACCCATATGAAACTGGCAATGAGCTTTCCATATCGATAATTCCGGTCAGCCTGGACTCCGGCTCGGCCCCTTCCAGGCCCCAGGCGGGAAGCTTCTATAACAAGACCTCCGCAAAGGAACGGGAGGTGAACACGAAAGTGAACGCCTTTATTCCCCGGATGACCTACAAGCGTGAAGGGGCGATCCGGTACACGGCACAGATGGGCGCCTCCCCCATATCAGGGGAGATCGACCCGGCCCCCACGTTTCTGTTGAAAGCCCAGGGGGGGTGGTTCACCGCGTCGGCCTACCAGGGGCCGGTCACGGAATCTATCCTCTCCTACACCGGCCTGGCGGACCCGTATGGGGCCGGGGCTTGGGGGCGGGTGCTGAAAACAGGCGCCTCGGCGGAGTTCATTATCACCTTCATGGGCCCCCACTGGTTCTCCATCGGTGGCGGTTATAACCAGTACTCCGGCGAGGGAGTGGTGGATAACACCGACTTCAACGCCACCACCAGCGTGGGCCGCGCTTTCTCCACGGAAAGCTGGGACATCGCCGCCGGATTGTTCGCCTACACCGCCCGGTTCGACAAAAACTCCAACTTCTTCACCTGGGGCCATGGTGGATATTTCAGCCCCCAGGAGTTTTTGCTGGGTGGAGTGATGCTCTCCATGGAGACCAAACCGGTGGACGATTTCTGGGCGGAGGTGAAGCTGTCCGCTTCATATATGAATTTCGTCAACGATGAGTCCTCCAAGTATCCTCTCTCCAATGATTCCAGGCTCAATGCGGAGGTTTATCCAGGCGATGATATTAGCCAGATGGGATACGCCATAAGCGGGAGGATGTATAAGCAGTTCGCCAGCCACTGGCTGGCGGGAGCGGGGGCCACCTTCAACAAGGCCTCCGATTATACGGAGACCATATTCATGGTGACGCTGCGATACCAGTTTGGATTGCGCAGAGCTGTTCTTTTCGTCAAGGAGTGACCACCGCATCTGCCGCCTCTGGCCAGGCTATTTCGCTTTCGGCTTCTGCGCGGGCGCCTCAGGCGCAAGCGCCTTGGATTTGGGGGCTTTGGGCTCGGGAGCTTTAGACGCTTCTTCGGAGGAGGAGTGGTGCTCCACGCTTCTTTTTTCCGGCGTGTCTCCAGAGCCGGAAACCAGCTTGCCGACCAGCACCAGCGCCGCCACCAGCGCCAGGGGAATCACCACGAAAACCGCCACCTTGGATAATGCGGACATCCCGCCGGAGACCGCATCGGCCTTTGCGGCCAATCCCTTGCGGTCCGCTTCTATCTCGTCATCCTTCCAGAAAGCTTTGTATGCGCGGAAAGTCTCCTTTTTCCCTTTCAGGGTGACATCCTTGACGAACCGCAAGTAGAACTCCTCCTTGCGGGGCAGGGAGTTGAAAGTCTCCTCGGAGAGGAATATCTCCCCCGGCCCCGATGATGACTCGAACCTGGAGGCAGTGTTCACTGTATCACCGAAGATGTCGTCCTTCTCCATAATGCAGCTGCCGGTGTGCATGCCGATCCGGATAAGGATTGAGGTTTTGAACTTCCCGGAGAGGTTTAGCTGGTCCATCTCTTTTTGTATCCGGATGGAAGCGCGCACCGCGTCCTGAGCGCTCCCAAAGTGGGACAAGGTACCGTCCCCAATGGTCTTCACCAAAGTTCCCTGGTTTTCCGCGATGGCGGGGAAGACGATGTCGTTATGGCTTTTCATCAGCATCCGGCTGGCCATATCCCCCTCCGTCTCGGCGATGGTGGTGGAGCCTTTTAAGTCAGTGAAAACCACAGTCAGGATCTTGGTGAATTTCTTGGCGAACTGGCTCTCCATCCTGGCCTTCTGCTCCAGGAACAACTCCAGTTCGTCTGCCTCGCCTCCTGTATCTGATTCCGAGCCGGTCTGGAACTGGTCGGCCTGGCCGCGGGCCACGGAGCCGCTGGAAGGGGGCCGTCGGACACGCCCGCTGGAAGGGGGCCTTCTGTTGGCGCCACTGGAGGATGACCTCTTGGGGATAGCCTGGGTGGCGCCTCCTTCGGTTTCCCCCTCTATATTGATGGCCAAAGTGGCCCCGCCGGATTGGCCGCCCGACGTGTCGATTGTCTGGGTGGCGTCAGAGTCTACATTTACCTCATCCTCGTCGTCACCGAATGCTACAACCGGATCCTGGCTCGAATCTTCCACCATTTGAAAATTATCGGGATCCTCCATCAGGGCATACAGGTCATCAATAAGGTCGGTGATAACCCGGTATCGTTCCCCGGTGTCCTTGGCCATCATCTTGTTTATCACCATGTCCATGGCCGGTGGAAGATCCCCCTCTATGGCGCTGGGAGGGGGTGGATCGTCCTTAATGATCTTCAGCAGTATGCTGGTGAGAGTCTTTCCAGCGAAGGGGGAGGCCCCGGTCACCAGCTCATAATACATGACCCCCAGGCTGAAGATATCCGACCGGCCGTCGATCTTCTCCCCGTTCACCTGTTCCGGGGACATGTATTGGGGAGAGCCCACAGCCTGACCGGTTTGCGTCAGGGACGCGGCATCCTGAAGCCTGGCAAGGCCGAAATCGGTAATCTTTACCCTGTCGCCCTTCATGATCAGGATGTTGGCCGGCTTGATATCGCGGTGTACTATATGGCTCTCATGGGCCAGTTCCAGCCCCTCGGCCACCTGGAGGATCAGCCGCGTGGCCCTATCGAATCCCAGCCTCTTTTCCTTGTTCATGATATCGGCCAGGTCCACCCCCTCGATGAACTCCATGGCGATATAGTTTTGTCCCTCCTCTTCCCCTACGTCATACACTGTGACGATATTGGGATGGGTGAGCTTGCCGGCGGCCCTGGCTTCCACCAGGAAGCGCTCCAGCATTTCCTCTTTTTTCTTGGGGTCGACGAAATCGTCGAATTTGATGATCTTCAGGGCGACAAGGCGGTCTATCCTTGGATCTCGGGCTTTGAGCACAATGCCCATTCCCCCTCGTCCCAGTTCACTGACTATCTCATATCTGCCGAGTGTTTTCGGTTGATCCATGGCCCACTCAAAAAATATTGTTTGCAAATTTGGCAACCTGGGCGCAAACCTTGACCGTTATCGCATAAAATGGCAAGCCGGATAAACTTCATTCCCCTTGTTCCAGCCCTTGCAGGCACCAGAATAACTCATTTTTCAAGTGGATAGTACTGTAATTTTACATTTTGCCCCGGATCATTCCAGGGCATAAAAAAAACCGGGGGACTGTCGCCAGTCCCCCGGAAAGAATATTCGCGAATTAAAAACCCTACTTCCCCTTGTCCGGCACTTCTCTTCGGCGCGGAACGGCGAAATTGACCAGGTAGTTATACAGCCGGATGAGCCTGCCTCCTTCTCGCCGCTGGTCGATCCAGTGGCCGATCATCCCGATAGTCCTTGCCAGGATAAAGAAGCCGTTCAGCGAGTCGGCGGGGAAACCCAGGTCTGTAAGCACGCAGGCTATGCAGCCATCCACGTTCAGGATCAGGTTGTCCTTCTTGGTGGTGGTGACCCGCTCCACCTCGAGCGCGTAATCGAGGTGGGGCGACCGCAGTCCCAGCTCCTTGACGCACTTTTTAAGCTCCTCCACCCTTTTGTCCGGGTTCTTGAGGGATTTCACCCTGTGACCGATGCCGGGCACAGGACCCACATTCTTCTTCATGTGGGCCAGGAATCCGGGGATGTCGTTGGGGTAGTTGACCAGGCCGTAGTTGAAATACTTGGAGGCGTCGGTCACCGCGCCGCCGAACCTGGGTCCTATCATTATCAGCCCCGCCGCCACGGACTGGCTGAGGCCGATGCCTGCGCAGGCGGCTATGATTGTGCCAAGGGCGCCAGAGACGCAAGGGCCATGGTCCGCCGAAAGCATGATGATCCGGCGGATAACTTCGGCTTCCTTGTCGTTGAGCAGCCGCTTGTTCCACAATAGCCCGATCACATGGGGTATCTCGTATCCCTTGTTGATCAGCTCGCTGGCGGGGTATCCGCAGTACAGCGGTTCCTCGCCCCTGTCGTCGCTGATTGTGGTCTTGAACAGCGGCTGCACCTGCACATCCCCGGCCTTGATAACCTCTTCCACCTTGCGGGGAAGGTCCGGCAGCTGGGAGGGCGGGATATCATCGATTTCCTTTATCTGACCCGTGGCCTTCAAGTCCTCATACACCTGCTTGATGGTGGGCCCCAGGTCGCCGAAAGTGGGGGGGACTATAACGCCGGCTTTGCTCATGATATCGGATTTATATCTGGCCGAGCCTTCGCCATGCTGCCCTTCCTTGGCGCCTGCGTGGCCGAACTTCATCCCCTTGGGCAGCGACTCCTGGCAGAACCCGGAGACCACGCCGATAAGCTTTATCCTTCTTGGTTTTTCCGCATACCAGGCGGCGGCCTTCTCTTCCAGATCGCCCCCCATTTCTCCCACGATCACCACGGCCTTGGTCTGCTGGTCTTTTTCAAACATCTCCAGGAAATTGACAAAGTCGGTGCAAGGGAAAGCGTCTCCACCGATGCCTATGGTGGTGGTGGAGCCATCCGCGAACTGACTGAGCATCCACATGATTTCGTTGGAAAGCCCTCCTGACTTTGTGATGACACCGAAGGAGCCCTGCCGGTGCAGCTTGGAGAGCTTCAGGTTGTTATATTCGCCGCCTATCACGCCCAGGCGGCACTCCCCGGCGGACATTATGCCGATAGCCGATGGGCCGTTTAGCAGCTTGCCAACCTTTTTAGAGTGTCTGATCAGCAGTTTGGCGTCTTTTTCCGCCACCCCCTCGGTGATCATGGAGACGAACTTTATGTTTGGATTGTCCAGCGCGTCCATGCACCCCTGGTATGCGCGATTAGCGCCGATATACACCAGCGCCGTGTTGGATTCCGGATGCTCCTTGGTGGCTTCGGTCAATGTCTTGTAGACCGGTACGGAGAGAAACTGGCTCCCGAAAGGGATCTCCACCGACTTGCCGGCGTCCGGCGGATAAACAAAAGATGTAACGTTCGGCTCCAGGCCGCACAAATGTGAAAACTCAGCCATCCGTTTGGCGGCGTTGACTCCCGCCACTCCACCCATGATGACGACCCTAGAATCTTTATTGGCAACTATGCTCATCTCTTTCTCCCTATCCCTTCAAGGCGAATTTGACTAAGTCGGTCAACGGCGTGTACCGGTCGAAGACCTGTATATCGAAGCCCTCATCGGACAGCTTGCGCATGTAGTCCAGACCTATGGCTTCGTTGGGGCCGCCTCGGCGAACCCAGATTTTCACGCCGTTCATTTTTCCCTCTTCCTTGGCCTTCCGGAAACCGGCGATGATGCCTGTGAAGGTGGCCTTGACATCGGTGAAGTTGGCGATGGCACCCCCCACGATGATGTGCTTGATGCCGGGAAGGGAACATATCTTGTCGGTTAGGGCCTCCACCGCCCACGCCGGGGGATCGCCCGAGTATTCCGCATAATTGGCCAGCGAGCCACCCAGGGCCACCACGGCGTCGGAATAGAAAACCGAAGCGCCTCCGCCTGCCGGCAACATGGCCACCTCGCCACCGGGGATCTCTATGAATTTCACAGAGCCTTTTACCCGGCTATCGATCTCCATTATCTGTTTCTCGTCCTCGGTATAGGCCCTGCCAAACTCCGGAGCGAAGGAGAAGCTCCAGTCCGGATGGCGGAACCGGGCGTCCGCGTCCAGCAGCACCACCGCGTCCAGAGCCACCAGCTTGCCATCGGCGGGGTTGATGGTCAGCGGATTTATCTCCATATACTGTCCATCTTCGTTGTCGTAGCACTCGAATAGCCGGAAGGCGAACTTGCGGATCTTGTCCACCATTTCCCCTTCGAATCCAGCTTCCCTGGCGCATTTTTCCAGCTGTTCATCGGTGGGGGTTTCCCCGACTTCAACGAAGGTCTTGGTGACCTTTTCCCAGTTTTCCTCCACCTCGATTCCGCCGAACTTGGCCATCAGCACTTCAGCCCCTTCTCGCAGGGATTTTACGGCAAGGTAATACTCCTCCGTATGCGGGATCATTTCGGCGATAATCACCTGAGAGATGGTTAGTCCCTGAATGGTTCTTCCCATGATCTCCTTGGCCGCCGCCACCGCCTGGTCGACGTCCAGTTCCACTTTCACCAGGCCAAGTTTCATCCTGGATCCGATAGCTTCATGGGCCTTTACCACCATTTTGCACTCTCTCATCCATTGGTTCGACTGGACGAGGCCATCTATCTGGTGGGTATCGGAAATAACCACATGCCGGGGAGTCCTGATTCCCCATTTGTTAAATAGCTCCATCGCAGGACCTTCTAGCACTTTGGCCATTGGTTCTCCTCCAAATTCCTTACGCAGGTTACAGATATTGCTTTGTTAAATAAAAGATGGGCGAAAGGAGAAAGTAGCCTAATTCAAAGGAAAAGTCAAACGTTTGATTTGGTCTTAACCGCAATAACAGCCATTATTTTTCAGCGCGGGCTCTCATGGGGACTTTATCCCATGACCAATGCTTCGGTGAGGGCTCCAACTTTCCGGTCTGCAACCTTGCAGGGAGGGGACGGGAGCTTCGCTTAATAGTAGAATGAAGGGCAAACCTCGCAGTGAGCAGCGCAAAAAGGACACCACAGAGAGGGTTTCCTATGCTCAGCACAGGACCTTCCCCCCGGCAGCCCATGTTGCCAGGGGTGATACCCTGGTTCAGCCGCCACGGATCCTTATCTTCCATCTTGGCGCGCCGCGGAGGGGGCCAGCTCGATTTGCGATCGCTCGATCCGCGAAAAAAAACAGTGCGTCCGGTCCCCATCTGACAAATGATGATTTGCGATGTTGACATGACACCAAAAGAGATGTACATTTGCCTCTGTTGTTTCATGCGGTCGAGATTTCCCCCAAACCCAGCGACGCCGGGATTGCTAGCGGAATGGCGCATACGGAAATATAACAAAACCATAACTTTAGGCGACAGTTTAAACCCCCAAAATCCAAGGCTCCCGCAACATGTGAATTGCGGTTTATGGCGCCAGGCGCCGAATCCACCTGCGATGGAAAAATAAAACATTCTACTGAAAGATCCAAGACATGGCCCCCAGAAAACCCAGCCCCAAAAACGGCGAGAACAACTCTAAAAAATCCGCTGAACCCGCCATCGCGGTGGAAGTGGAAGAAGACAGCGTCCCGGACCCGGAAAACGCCGCCGAATCCAAGGAGGCTTCTGCCAGCGCCACGATAGATATCTCCCTGGATATCAGCAGGCTGAAGGAGAAGACGATCAACGAACTATTCGAGATCGCTTCCCAGCTCAATATCGAGGGTATTCGCGGCATGCGAAAGCAGGAGCTGATGTTCAAGATTCTCGAGTCCCAGACATTAAAAGAAGGCCAGATTTTCGGCGAGGGAGTGTTGGAGATTCTCCCGGACGGATTCGGATTCTTGCGCAGCCCATCTTTCAACTACCTGCCAGGCCCTGACGACATATACGTCTCCCCATCCCAAATTCGCAAATTCGACCTGCACACGGGGGACACCATTTCCGGGCAGATTCGCGCTCCAAAGGAGAACGAGCGCTATTTCGCGTTGCTGAAGGTGGAGACTGTCAACTATGACAATCCCGACGCCCAACGCGATAAAATCCTGTTCGACAACCTGACTCCTCTCTACCCGAACCAGAGGCTTACCATGGAGTCTTCCGCGGATAACATCACAAGCAGGGTGCTGGACCTGATATGCCCCATCGGCAAAGGCCAGCGTGCGTTGATCGTTTCACCACCCAGAGCGGGTAAAACCATGGTGATGCAATCAGTGGCCAACTCCATAACCCTCAACCACCCCGAAGCCTATCTGATAGTGCTGTTGATCGACGAGCGGCCGGAGGAGGTGACCGATATGGAGCGTAGCGTGGACGGGGAAGTGGTCTCCTCCACTTTCGACGAGCCGGCCAGCCGCCATGTGCAGGTGGCGGAGATGGTGATAGAAAAGGCAAAACGCCTGGTGGAGCACAAACGCGATGTGGTGATTTTGCTCGACTCCATCACCAGGCTGGCCCGGGCGTATAACACCATAGCCCCCCCCTCCGGAAAGGTGCTCTCCGGCGGTGTGGACTCCAACGCACTGCAGCGGCCAAAGCGCTTTTTCGGCGCCGCCAGAAACCTGGAGGAGGGAGGCTCGCTGACCATTGTCGCCACGGCGCTGGTGGACACTGGCTCCCGCATGGACGATGTCATATTCGAAGAGTTTAAAGGGACAGGAAATATGGAGCTGCATCTGGATCGGCGCCTGGCGGATCGCAGGGTGTTCCCCGCCATAGACATCACCAGGACCGGTACCCGCAAAGAAGAGTTGCTTATAGAAGATGTTGATTTAAAGCGCATCTGGATTCTTAGAAAGGTTCTCCAGCCGATGGACCCGGTGGAGGCGATGGAGCTTTTGAGGGACAAGATGAGGGCTACAAAGACTAACAAGAAATTTTTAGAGTCGATGAACGCTTAACATCTTGGGAAAAATAATGTATAATCCACGTTTTGGAAAAATTCCATTGCTGGTCGGACGATGAAAACGAAAATACACCCTGATTACAGTGAATGTGTCATCACCTGCGCTTGTGGCGCCAAGGTGGAGACCCGTGGCGTGCAGCCGGAAATGCACCTGGAAATATGCAGCCAGTGCCATCCTTTCTATACCGGAAAGCAGAGGCTGGTGGATTCCGCCGGCAGAATCGAAAAATTCGAGCGCAAGTACGGCAAAAAGGGCGAAAGCGCCCAGGTCGGCTGATCTGTCCCCACCTGTGCGCGGATCCGCGTTATAGCGGCGATTGATGTATGAACTCCATTCTTGGCAAGTATAAAGCTCGAAGCGAGGAGATCAATCGCCTGATCAGCGATCCTGCGATCATGGCGGACCGGGAACGCTATGGAAAGCTGACCCGCGAACTCTCCGAAATCCGCCCTTTGACGGAAGCTGCCATCGAATATGAGAAGGTGGAAGCGGAGCTTAGGGAAACCGAGGCGATGCTCAATGACAAGGAAGCGGACGAGGAGATGGTGGAGATGGCCCGCCATGAGCGAGACCTGCTCAAGGAGCGCCTGGAGAATATAAATAAAAAAATCCGCCTGCTGCTGATCCCTAAGGACCCCAACGACGGAAAGAACGTCATACTGGAAATCCGCGCCGGCGCCGGCGGGGATGAGGCCAGCCTCTTCGCCGCAGACCTGTTCCGCATGTACTCCCGGTACGCCGAGCGGAGAAAGTGGAAAACGGAGCTTATGAGCTGCAGCGAGTCTGGCAAGGGGGGGTATAAGGAGGTCATAGCCATGATCAGCGGCAAGGATGTCTACTCCTCCATTAAATATGAAAGTGGTGTCCACAGGGTGCAGCGAGTGCCGGAGACGGAAGCCGCCGGAAGAATCCACACCTCCACCTGCACCGTGGCCATCATGCCGGAGGCTCAGGAGGTGGATGTGAAACTGGATCCGAACGATATCCGGGTCGACGTGTATCGCTCCTCGGGCCACGGTGGCCAATCTGTGAACACCACAGATTCGGCGGTGCGGATCACTCATCTGCCCACGGGGCTGATGGTGGCCATGCAGGACGAAAAAAGTCAGCTTAAAAACAAAATCAAGGGGATGAAGGTGCTCATCACCAGGATCAAGGATATGAGGGAGCGTGAGGAGGCGCAAAAACGGGCGGCTCAACGCAAAAGCCAGGTGGGCGCCGGTGACAGAAGCGAGAGAATACGGACCTATAACTTCCCTCAGGGCAGAATCACGGATCACAGGATTAACCTGACCTCATATAGGATGCAGAGCATCATGGATGGCGAACTTTACGAGTTTTCCGATGCGCTGAGCCTGGCGGCCCAGGAAGAGGCGATGGGTAAGGGGGCGGCGTGATCGCCGAAATTTCCACAACGGCTCCTTTGAATATTCGTCAGGCGGGCGCTCTCGGCGCCAGGATTCTGGCCGCGTCTGGCTCCCGCTCCTCCTGGCTGGATTGCCAGCTATTATTGGCCAAATCCCTCGGCGCCACCAGAGAGCGGCTGATGGCCCATCCATTCGACACCCTCACCGAGCCGCAGTGGCTGTTTTTCCAGAGTTGCCTCGCTCGCCGTCAGCAGGGAGAACCAATAGCCTATATCCTGGGTGAAAGAGAATTTTACGGGCTTTCGTTTCGGGTGGATTCCAGGGTTCTGGTCCCCCGGCCGGAGACGGAAACACTGGTGGACCGCGCGCTGGAGTTGTCTGGCCATGGAGCCTCTGTCCTGGAGATCGGGACAGGATCCGGATGCGTGGCCGTGGCCCTGGCGATGGCCCGGCCGGGATGGGAAATCACCTCAACCGACATCAGCGAACACGCTCTGGAAGTGGCTCGGGAAAACGCCAAAGCCCATGGAGTGGATGACAGAATCAATTTCATACATGCCGATCTGTTCCCGGAGGGAAGGGGCAGGTTCGACCTGTTGGTGTCCAATCCGCCCTATGTATCGGGAGCGGAGATTGTGGAGCCATCGGTCCACAAGTACGAACCACACGTGGCGTTGTACTCGGAAAACGATGGATTGGCCATTACAGAAATGATCATAAGCCAAGCCCCCTCACATCTGGTCGCTGGGGGGGCGATGGCGCTGGAGACGGGACTGGGCTTGTCGGCTCGAGTGGCCGCCGCTTGCCAGGAGACCGGCTTTTTCATCTCGATTGTTGAGACGAAGGACATTTGCGGGGTAGATCGGGTGGTGTCCGCCGTGGGGCCTGAGTGGACAAAATAGTTATTGAGGGCGGCATTCCGCTTCATGGCACTGTGCATATCTCCGGGGCAAAGAACGCGGCCCTGCCCATATTCGCCGCAGCGCTGATCACCGGCGGGGTGTATCGCATAACCAATGTGCCGGCTCTTCGGGATGTAACCACCATTGCCAGCCTGCTGACCGAACTGGGCGCCAAGGTGGAGAATCCATCTTCCGGCGTCTACGTGGTGGATACCCGTGAGGCGACGGGGCGAGAGGCCACGTATGATCTGGTGAAAACCATGCGCGCCTCCTGTCTGGCGCTGGGTCCCTTGCTTGCCCGGTTCGGCAGGGCGAAGGTGAGCATGCCGGGAGGATGCGCCATCGGGGAGCGCCCCATAGACTTGCACTTAAAGGGCCTGGCCGCCCTGGGGGCAAGGATAAACCTGGATCATGGGTATGTGGAGGTGGACGCCTCCAATGGCCTGAAGGGAACCAGGATCACCATGGACCTGGTGACAGTAACCGGTGTCATGAACATAATGATGGCGGCCACCAGGGCCAGTGGAACCACGGTAATTGAAAACGCCGCTCGGGAGCCGGAAGTGGTGGCCCTGGCGGATTTTTTAAACTCCATGGGAGCGCGGATTTCCGGAGCGGGGACGGCGGAGATCAAGGTGGAAGGAGTGGAAGAACTCTACTCTGCGGATGTGGAGGTGATTCCGGACAGGATAGAGGCGGGGACATACCTGGTGGCGGGGGCCATTACTGGCGGGGCCGTGGATCTGGAAGGGATCATTCCTGCGCATCTGGCCAATATAGTGGACAAGCTGCGTGAATGCGGATGTGACATAAAGGAAAACACGAATGGCGTTTCCCTGAAAGCTCCGGGTGAAATACTGCCGACCAGGGTGACCACCTCGCCATATCCAGGATTCCCCACGGATATGCAAGCTCAGATTATGGCGTTGCTGACCCTGTCCCGGGGCGCTTCCGTGATAGTGGAGACCATATTCGAAAACAGGTTCATGCATGTGGCGGAGCTGCGTCGCATGGGAGCCGACATCACTGTCGTGGGAAACACCGCCACGGTCAAAGGTGTAAAAGGCCTCTCCGGAGCGCCGCTTATGGCTACGGATCTTCGCGCCTCAGCCTCTTTGGCGCTAGCTGGCCTGGCCGCGTCAGGTACTTCCACCATTGCCAGGGTATACCATCTGGACCGTGGATATGAAAAGATCGAGGAGAAGCTCAAGGGGTTGGGCGCCGTGATCTATCGAGAGAAGGCATGATTTTGGGCCCTATCCCTCCTGCGGGGCCGGAATGCTCTTGACTTATTACATATCAATGATATAGTGGGCTATTAGCTTCAGGATGAATAGGCTTTTTTCCAAGGATTGATTCCAATGAACGATGAAAAGCTGGACTCTTTTTTTAGTGAGGGGACGGTTTTGCGTGGAACCTTGAAGTTCAAGGGGGTATTGCGTTTTGATGGCGATTTCGAGGGCTCCATCCAGAGTGGGGACACTTTGATAGTCGGCGAGACCGGCAAGGTACAGGCGGATATCAAGTCCGGCAAGCTGTTCAACTTTGGCGATATCAATGGAAACGTGAAGGCGGAATACAAGATACACTTCTATGCCAACAGCAGCCTGAAAGGCGACATAGAGGCGCCCTTTGTGGTGATGGACGAGGCCTGCCGTTTCGAGGGGGGATGTAAAATGCCGCCTCCGCCCAAGAACATGCCGAGGGATAAAACGCCTGACGCCAAGAAGCAGGCCCCGCCGGTGAAGACCGTGGAAATGCCAAAAGCGGCCGCTGCGCCCGATGCGAAGAAGGGTGGAGGCTGGTTTGGCCTGATCTTCTGGATTGTGTCGCTTTTCGCCACAAAAGGCCCGTAACCCGCCCTCTGGCAGGCCTATCCAACAGCCATCAGGCCACGCTGGCCTGCCGAAGGGAACAATGGTGGCTCTCTTCCCGCTACCGCTTTGGCTTCGGCATCCGCTCCACCAGGAAACCCGCCCCCACGCCGGATAGCGCGTCCGCTGTCTGCCAGGTCATTTCTCCCTTGACGAATATCCGCCACTGGAATAGATCCTCGAACAGCGATCTCTGCATCTTGTCGAACTTGCCCGCCCAGACGACTTTGTCCCTTGCCGGGTCGAACACCACTACTCCAAAAGATACATGGGCCGGCTTGTCTGCGGAATATTTTCCGCCCACAAGCTCCTCAAATCGAGCCACGCATCCCATCACCACCGCATCGGCGCCGGTGACCTCGGCGACCCTGACCGCCAGGCTGGCGCCGTTGGCGATACGATCAGACTCGTTGACATTCAAGTAAGCCTCCCTGGCCGCGCTTCTTTCGGTCAGCGTAAAGCCGACCTGGGCCATCGCCAGATGGATATGATCCGCCACGGACTCCCCCGCGCCCGCTTCCACATCTCCCTTGAAGAAGAGCAGCCTGGCCAGGGAACAGGCGCCCAGTTCACCGCTGGGGGCTCCTTCCTGGAAATCGAGAACTGTAAACCTGGAGTATGTAGAAAAATCCGTTGCCCCGTATCCCGTGTCGACAAATACCCCTGGGCTCCGGCGGGCCTCCTGGCTGGAGGCGCAGGCGGAAAAGGCGATCAGGGCCATGATCAGGGCGGCTTTTACGGTGGTTTGTTTGGTGATTATGTTTCTCATTGGTGGCCTCTTCCTTATACCTGCAATATACGCCCGAAAGGGGAATATTGTCGATCAATCAGGGGGACCGCCCTTGGAAGAGTATGGCCCAGAGGCTCCCCCGCTTTTTTTCTGGAGGGCAATTCCGGAGATGACCATGCTCCTGTCTGTGGCCTTCAACATGTCGTATATCGTCAGCGCTGCCGCAGAGACAGCGGTGAGCGCTTCCATCTCCACTCCGGTACGCCCTTTTGCCGTGGCGGTGGCCTTGATCTCCAGGCGGTCGCCTTTCTTGCCGGGGTATATCTCCACTTCCACGGAGGTGAGCAGAATGGGATGGCACAGGGGGATGATATCGGGGGTTTTCTTGGCGGCCATGATTCCGGCCAACCGTGCCACTTGCAGCACATCCCCTTTTTTAGCTTTCCCCTCCATCGCCAGGCGTAACGTTTCCGGCCGCATCGATACCAGGCCGGCGGCGACGGCTTTGCGGGCCGTTTCCTTCTTTCCGCCTACATCCACCATTTTGGCGCGGCCATCCTTGTCCAGATGCGATAGGGCCATTATTCAGCCTGTCCCCGGGTTATGCCTTGTCAGCGAGCGGCGAGCCAGCGCATTATCCACATGGCCACCGATTCCGCCTGTTCCCTGCGGAATACCACTTTGCCAGGGGCCTGTTCCGGGCTTCCCACTGTTATGATATAGCCGGTTTTTTCCTCCGCCTTCTCCGGGAAGGGAGGGCCGAGGAGGAAACGGAAGCTTTCGAACTCTTTTATCGGCTCGTTCTTGAATCCCTCCACTATAACGATGTCCGCTTTGTTGACAAAGAACTTGAGGGTGGAGGCAAGGGTGATAAAGCCGAAAGGGCGCTCTATAAAACCGAGCATTTCGTCGCCGGCCAGCAGGACGGGATTGGCGCCGGACTCCTTGAACCTCCATGAGTCTTTGCCCATGGTGTCCAGATCCACATCGTGGTGCGACCTTTTTATGGCGCCCACTTTTATCTCCTCTTGGCGCATCCTGGCGATAACTTTTTCCACCAGGACAGTCTTCCCGCTGCCGGACGGGCCTATGAAAAGGACTACAGGGGGAATAAGATCCATTAGTTCGGACTTTTGTGTTAGATTATAATTAGCCTAATATTGTACATCATTTCATTATAGTTATATGGCAATAATTCGTCTTTTCGCTTCTTTAAGGGACAAATTCGGCGCCAACGACCTGCAAATCAGGATAACTGATCGCAAGAAATTGCGCAATGTATTGGAAGAAGCCGCCACGATTCATGGGATTGATCCTGGTTTTCTCTCCGCCGGATCGTTCCTTTGCGCCATAAACCAGCAGATGGCGGGGCAGGAGGACATGGTGGGAGACGAGGATGAAATCGCCATCTTCCCTCCCATGTCTGGCGGAATGTGACGATCCATAGCATCCGTCTCTGCCGCTCATGTGGTTTGGCTTTGCGTGCCCGCTTGCCGCTCCGCCAATTCCTTGATCGTGAAAAGTTGCTTGCGCATCATCACCAGATCGCCGGGAGGCAGCGCCAGCCGGGTGGGCCAGCCTAGAGGACCCCAAGCGTATTTGATCACTATTTTTACCAACAGGCGCACCGACTCCGCGCCGGTGTCGATAATATCATAGCTCAGCGCCGTGTCCCCCATCCTGCCACCTAAGGAGATGAAGGAATTCAGGCGAAGGCTTATGCTCTTGCCGGTTTCGAACCGCTCAAGGTTGAATATGAACATAAAGGTCTGCCCCGGCGACAGGTTCTCCAGTCCCGGTGTCAGTTCCCTGGGGCTTTGCCTGCCAAAGTTGTCCAGCAGGTCATAACTGTATGGCGCGGCTCGCAGCTGACACAGCCAGCGGAATACCACCGCCGATGGAGCGTTGATGGTTATTCCGCGGAACAATGACTTGTCGCCTTCCAAACCGAGATCATCTACGGCGTACTTTAGCGTTTGCTCCTCATCGGTGACACCCCATGAATCGGGGCCGTTTAGCAGAGCCTGGATAACAGTGGGCATCGCTTCAGGCCTGGCCCTTCATCCGTTGAGTAACCGGGCGGCGTCCTTGGCGAAGTATGTCAGTATCATGTCCGCCCCCGCGCGGTGGATGGAGAGCAGCGTCTCCAGCATAACGCGATCCCTGTCGATCCATCCGTTGCGCCCGGCGGCCTCTATCATGGCGTATTCGCCGGAGACATTGTAAGCCGCCAGGGGATGGTCGAACCGGTCGCGGATCATCCTGATGATATCCAGGTATGGGAGGGCGGGCTTTACCATAATGATGTCCGCGTTCTCCATAACATCTTGGGTCACCTCGCGGATCGCCTCCCTGGCGTTTGCAGGATCCATCTGGTATGTGGAGCGATCTCCGAACTGGGGCGACGAGTCGCAGGCCTCGCGGAAGGGACCGTAGTATCCTGAGGCGTATTTGGCGGCGTAAGACATTATCGCCACACTTCCGTAGCCATTTTCGTCCAGCGCCTCGCGCACGGAGCCGATCCGGCCGTCCATCATGTCCGAGGGGGCCACGATGTCCGCCCCGCAATCGGCGTGGGTGAGGGCCATTTTCGCCAGCAGGTCCAGGGTGGGATCGTTTAATATTTCCCCCGACTTCTCATCCACCACACCGCAGTGACCATGGGTTGTGTATTCGTCAATGCAGACATCGGTAATTACCACCATCTCAGGGACGGCGTTTTTGATTTCCTTCACCGCCCGTTGGACGATTCCGTCCGGGTTGTACGCCTCGCTCCCCATTTCGTCCTTCCGCTCCGGGATGCCGAAAAGAATCACCCCCTGTATGCCCAGAGATTGGGCGACTTTCGCTTCGGCCGCCAAGTTGTCCACGGAGAGGCGGAAGTTGCCAGGCATGGAACCGATCTCGTCTTTGACACCTTTTCCGTAATTGACGAAAAGAGGGTATATGAACATATCCGGGCTAAGACGTGTTTCCCGGACCATCCTGCGTATATTGGCGGAAGCCCTCAACCTGCGGGGCCGGTATTGCGGAAATTCCATTATTTCTCCCAAATATGATGAATTGGCTTATAAACACGTGATTTTATCATCAATTCCCGTTCTTGGCGATTCCCATTTCCTGAATGGAGAGAGCGGAATGCCCCTAATTGACAGCAGTCACCCTCGCTGATGACAGATCACTTCATCCGGTGAATCCGGGATATTTCATCCCTGTTGGTGATGCAAACATTCAGATCCTTCAATATCCCGTCTTCGATGCCGTATATCCACCCGTGCACAGCCACATTCTGGCCAGATTTCCATGCGTTCTGAACAATGGTTGTGTGGCAAATATTGGAAACCTGCTCCACCACGTTTAGCTCACACAACAAGTCGAATCTCTCATTTTCATCCTTGAGAGCGTCGATCTGCTCCTGGTGGTACCGGTAAACATCCTTTATATTTCGAAGCCAGTTGTCAATCAATCCATGTTCCCGGTTCTCGAGGGCGGCCTTGATGCCCCCGCATCCATAGTGGCCGCAGACAATGATGTGCTGTATATTCAAAAGCTCCACGGCGTATTGGATCACCGACAAGCAGTTCAGGTCCGTATGAATGACCAGGTTGGCTATGTTGCGGTGGACAAACATTTCACCGGGCGCCAGATCGACGATCTCGTTGGCCGGCACGCGGCTATCGGAGCAGCCAATCCACAGATATTCAGGATTCTGCTGCCTGGAAAGCGTGGTAAAGAAATCAGGATTGGTTACCTTTGTCCTGTCGGCCCACTTTCTGTTGTTAGAGAACAGATGCTTTAAAGTCCGCATGGTTATACCAAAGAAATAATAATATGATAGCAGCTTGTGATTGTATCCAGGAAGCGCATGGGCGATCTTACCATTAATGGGGGCCGAGGGCGAAATCGATTTTGGAAGAGCGTAAAAGCCGCTTCTTTCGATGGATTATAGTTACTCGACATGGATATATGGTCGGGGAGAAATCGCGGTGCAGGTGAATTATCGGTTAGGGGGGATTATCTGCCGGATCAACATGGGTTGCCCATGGAATCTTCTTGGCGGCGCAGTCATTATTTACACTGCATAAGCCACCGCCTGGGAGGCATGCTTTGGAAGGTGCGGCGGCGAGGGTCAAGGGAATTTCGAAAAGTATATGTCTGCTTGCGGTGTTGGTATGAACGATAACCTGACAAAACCGCTCTGGAAGCAGGTAGCGCCGGCAACCCAAGGAAAATCAAATATGGTAGCGGAGGAGGGACTTGAACCCTCTACCACCTCACTAAACCCCAATAAAAACAACAAGATAAAATCTCGAAATCGTTGCCAGGGACAACCCAGGGACAGATTTTGCATTTTTGTTTTTCTCTTGTGCATCCATACACTATAGGTTATGATATAGACATATACTATACTGTATGGATGAGCAGGCGTATGCCAAAGAAAAAGGCAGCACCATCTAAGCCGAAGACAATGTCGAAGGCCAAAGCCAAGCCGAAGTCTCTCTCTGCCAAGAAGCCCTCTTCTGTCCGTGATGAGCGTGGACGAATCAAGCCTGGCCATTGTCTGAATCCCGGTGGGCGGACATCTGGCAGCAGGTCGGTGCTCCCTGAAATCCGTGAACAAATCTTCCAGGCGCTGGAAGAGTGTCAACGTGAGGGGAAACCTCTATCCCAGTTGCTGGCGAGATGGATGCTGTCGGCAGACGCGAAAGCGGGCGCCAACCTTATGCGGGCCATCGCAGCGTTCATGCCGAAAGAGATGAACCTGGATATCGAGGCGAAATTCTCCGACCTGTCTGACGAGGCGCTGGAAGCCAGAATCGCTTCCTTCGTGAAGAATCCGGAAATCAAAACGCTGCTAAGGAGCGTGAAATGACTCCGGCGGTTCTGGAGCGCGGAAAAGTGACAGAGCTGATGGATCTGCTGGCGGAGAAGGAACGGCGCCTTCGCCAGAACATGATT
>Ga0224496_10000157_pt1 | contig 50266 bp, 58 predicted proteins | sample SF_Jul11_sed_USG_2_FD_168127 | JGI IMG/M metagenome (GOLD analysis project Ga0224496, IMG submission 168127) | Sediment microbial communities from San Francisco Bay, California, United States - SF_Jul11_sed_USGS_8_1 | ecosystem: Environmental > Aquatic > Marine > Sediment | place: USA...
CAGCCTCTTGCCCGCTTCCTGGCGATTTTGCGTGGCGTAACAAATATCGTCTTTCTTCGGCCCCACGATATTGGGGAAACGCTCGCGCAAGGCAGAGATGACACCGGCGGTATCATCCATTGACAACGTCGTCTGTGTCACAAAGGCGAGATTTTCAGGATCACCTACCGCAAGCTGGGCAACATCGCTTTCATCCTCAACCAGATAAATACGCCCTTTACCCAGGGATTGGTCGTATTGCCCCAAGGTGCCTTCCACTTCCGGGTGCCCCTGGTGGCCGATTAGGATCACATCGCGCCCGGATTTCTGGTGGCGCACGACTTCCATATGAACCTTGGTTACCAATGGACAGGTCGCATCGAAAACCTTCAAACCACGGCGATCGGCTTCATCGCGCACACTACGGGCAACGCCGTGCGCACTGAAAATAACAGTCTGATCGTCAGGCACCTCGTCCAGTTCTTCGACGAATATGGCGCCTTTTTCTTTCAGATTGCCGACCACGAATTTATTGTGGACAACCTCATGACGAACATAGATAGGTGGACCAAACATCTCAAGCGCTCGTTCGACAATCTCGATTGCACGATCGACGCCTGCACAAAAACCGCGGGGATTGGCCAATTCTACCTGCATAACAACCTTCTTCTCATTCAATCGATATCAGTTTGACATCGAAGATTATGTCCTTACCCGCCAGGGGGTGATTAAAATCAACGGTAACCGACGATTCGCCGATTTCGCGTATCATACCGGCCACGTCTTCGCCGGAGGGGGAAGTAAACCCGATAATCTGACCCTTTTCAATAGCCATTTCTGCGGGGAATTCCTCACGATCCATGTCCATAATGCGTTCCAGGTCGGGCATGCCAAACGCCTGTTCGGGTCCAAGCTCTACCGTTTTCTCCTCGCCAGCCGCCATCCCGAGTAACACTTGTTCCAAACCTGCGATCAGCTCGCCTTGTCCAAGCGTCAGCGTTAAAGGCTCCTCGTCGAAGGTGTCCTCCAGGATAATTCCTTCCGCGGAAGCCAAACGACAGTGAACAATCACTGTGCTGCCAGTCTGCGCGACTTTCCCAGTAGAGACCACTAGCTTCGATACTCCGCGTTGATGGTGACATAGTCATGGGAAAAATCCGTGGTCCACACCGTAGCCGATTCATCGCCACGTCTCAATTCGATACGCACCGTGATTTCACTCTGATTCATGACGTTTTGACCTTGTTCTTCCGTATAGCCTGACGCACGACAGCCGTGCTCAACGATACAAACTTCATTTAGATAGACGTCGATTTTGTCGACATTCAGACCGGGAACATTGGAGCGACCGATGGCCGCCAGAATTCTCCCCCAATTGGGATCACTGGCATAAAACGCCGTCTTCACCAAAGGCGAATGAGCAACGGTAAACGCCACGTCTTCACATTCCAGCAGATTCGCTCCGCTGTTGACCTCTATCGTCATAAACTTAGTAGCGCCTTCTCCATCGCGCACCAGCATTTGCGCCAGGCGCTGACAATGACTGATAACCGCCATGCGAAACATTGCATATTCTGCGGAAGTCGCATCGTCAATGATAGGCATTTCTGCCTTCTGAGTCGCTATCAAAACACAACTGTCATTAGTCGAAGTATCTGAATCGATAGTGATGCGATTGAAAGAAAGATCTACAGCCTCGGACAGACACTGCTGTAATAGTTCTGGATCAATCCGCGCATCAGTCGCAACAAAAGCCAGCATCGTCGCCATATTAGGGCGTATCATGCCCGCCCCTTTGCAAATCCCTGTTATCTGAATCTGCGCGCCACCGATTTCGATTTGATCGCTAATCCCTTTGGGCAAGGTGTCCGTCGTCATAATACCCTTGGCGGCTTCTACCCACGCATCCGCGTTTAGTGCCGACAAGGCTTTGCCGATACCGGATTCCAACTTTTCCATCGGTAAAAACTCACCGATTACACCGGTGGAAAAAGGTAAAACCTGCTCGCTTGCGATCCCTGTTTGCTGTGCAAGTATCTCGCAACTGCGCTGGGCATCGGCATAACCCCGTTCTCCCGTGCCCGCATTGGCGTTGCCCGTATTGATCAACAAATATCGTGGAGTATTAGAGGCTAAGTGTTCTCGCGCGACTTGAACCGGTGCGGCGCAAAATGCATTGCGTGTAAATGTCGCCGCCACCGCTGCATTTTCTGAAATCTCAAACACCACCAGATCGCGTCGGTTTTTATAGCGGATTCCCGCTTCACAGACACCAATACGAATACCGTTCACGGCCTCCAAAGAAGATACCGCTTGCAGACCAACCGCCATAGCGCCACACCACCTCGAATAAGTTACACAAGGGCACTATCCTAGCGGGATAGCCAAAGAAAACAAGTGGAAAAGTGATGAAAGCAATACCGGACTGAATGAAGCTAAAACGCTTCGCCAAAATCATCAATGAATTCGCGTAGCGTCATAAACAGCATAACATTGGCATCCAGATCCTCGGCGGAAAAGCTAACCCCGATACGGGTTTCCTTTTCATCGATCAAACACCAGACGACAACCGCATTGATGCAAACATTGAATTCGTCGGATACATACTTGATCTGAACCTCTTTGCCGACGTCAATAGCTTGGGATACAGTCAGGCCCATACCAGAAATAGACACATCGGAAACCAGCGAAAATCCCTGACTGTTGCCTTCGCATTCAATCAGAAATTGCCCCGGAATATCAGCCTTCGCCAGACTTTCCCGGTCATGACCACGTCGTTCAAGCGTCATCATTACACCTCACTGTCCCGTTTCCCCCAATCTATCCCTAAATTCATTCCGCGTATAAAAATTTATCACAGAAAACAGCGTATTGTCCGAAGATACCTAAATCATATCGGCTGATAAATCGGCTGTTTAAACACAATAATCAGATCTGTGACATTGGTTCCAGTGATTCGTTTGGGTAGCAAGGAATCGATTACTCCTAGACATTCCCCACTGCGCGCCTGGCAAATATACTCTTTAATATCAATCCCCTGCGCACGCAGCGCATGCGCACTATGGCAATCGACTATCGCCCCTGCTGCATCCGCATTTCCATCGACGCCATCGGTACTTGCACAAAGCGCCGTCCAGGCGAATTTAGACACATTTTGCGACTCTACCGCCAGCAATTTAATAAGATGCAAGGCCAGCGCTGTCATGCGACCGCCGCGCCCCGGCGTCGTGGGCAGGCTCACTGTAGGTTCGCCGCTCCAGATGTGCATGCCATCGCCAGACGCCCGCAGCGTTTCCACTATCTCTGCTGCAACTTCGGCCACATCACCATCAAGATAGGAGCTATGCAATGTCACTTCAAAGTCTGGATTTACGAAACTGCTAGCCGCGCTACGCGCCGTAGATGCGCTCGCTAATATGCGCGCATCTCTACAGCATGGCTCAGTATTTGTGGGTAAAGTGCTAAATAAACGCGCTATCGACGCTGGTAAACCCTCCACTTCGCTAGCGACACCAGAGGGAAACAACAAGCCCGAGCCTATCACCGAAGGGTCGTCCCCAGGGACATCAGAGATATACCACGCTCGACATTCCGCAACGCGGAAAAAATGGCACAAACCACCCCCTTTGATCCGCGACAAGCGCCGTCGTACTTCGTTAATCTCGGTTATGCTATAACCATTGGCCAGTAGCCACTGATTGGTCGTCTGCAAATCCAACAGCGTGACACCAGAAGCCAAGCTCTCGACCATAGCAGAACTCCCCCCAGAAAGCAGAAACAGAAGCTTCGCATCCTCAGGCAATTCACGCAGAAAACCAATCAAGCGCTCGCCTGCCTGCAAACTGCCCTGGTTGGGTATCGGGTGTCCGCTGTATAAAATCTCTACAAAATCAGGGAAGGATTTCTCACCGAGATAATCAGGCGCCGTAATGAGCAAGGCTTTTTCTGGAAGACCGGAAAGCGCCCCTTGCATCATGCTCGCCGCTGCCTTGCCTATGGCGATGACCGCATTTGGTCGATAACCACTGCTCGATAGCGCATCTGCCACACAGACCTGGCCATTCACCTGGCGGAGTATGTGCTCGTACAACCCCATGATCATGGCGCGCGGGTCATTCACGAACAAGTCTCCTAAGAAAGCGTCAAGGAATTATCGACAGGAATTAAGACTTCGTCAAAATTTCGTAAGGCCATCGCTTTTGCGACGTTGTTTTGCCGCTTTCTCGGCGCGATTTCGCCATATACCGGAATGCAAACTGGCATATGTCCACCAATCACCTTTCATGCATATTGAAACCTATAACAATACAGTCAGTTAACACGTCCACAAAAGAAAAGATAAAAACTGGCACAAGCAATGCAATTACTACTATGTCTCGATTGAGCAGTACGAGACGGACGCTATTTTCATTTTTCTCTCATCCTCCCTATAGGAAGGGATGCCCCAAAAGGGCATCCCTCTTTTTTTTACCCTGCGTTTTACTCAGCTTTGTCATTATATTTTAAGCAAATACATGTTAGTTTGTGCGCTATGTCCGGTATTCAAAAAATGACTTAACAGCACGGACATTCACACTCTACGTGGGCAGGGAATATATGTATAAACTCATCACTCTCGGCGCGTGGCTGATCACATTGAGTTTTCCGATCATTGCTGACGCTGCCTGTAAAACTGATCTGCCATACCATATCATGGATCGTTACGTTGATAATGGCGATGGTACCGTCAACGACTCACTGACTGGCCTGACCTGGATGCGATGCCCGTTGGGACGTAACTGGGACCAGGAAAAACGTATCTGTGATACGCCTTATGAAGGCACCACGCGTCTCGATATACAAGATACCTGGAACCGCGTCTTGGTTGAGACGCAAAATCTCAATCAAAATGGTGGCTATGCCGGTATCACTACCTGGCGCGTGCCCAATATCAAGGAGCTGGCGTCGCTTATCATGCTGCACTGCTATCCACCGATCGACACCTCGATCTTCCCTGATGCTGCATCAAAAACTGGCGCAACAAAATTCTGGAGCTCGACGCCCTCTCGCAAGATTGCACAGATCAATATTAACAAAGACAAAAATGCGACACCGATCTATCAATATCACACCCAGGCCTGGACATTTTCACTCGTCGATAATCAGGCCGCTGGCAAAGCCGCGGAAACCCCGACCCACGAAAAACATCATGTCATGTTGATAAGTGGTGATTCCGCCACCGGGGGGAGATAGATGAAATACATGTCGCGCTATACGTTAGTGGGAGCTGTAACATGTGTACTGGTTTTGAGTGCATGTGAACCATATGTTGGTGATAGAGGAACTGACGGTGATCGACGAGGGGGTATAAAAGGCTCGACAACTCGCCTGGTCCTCAATGACACTGGCGTCGATTTTTACCAGCAACACATGGTCGCCGATTCTCCATATGAGATTATTCCGGCCTCGCCTATCAAAGGTTCTGCCGCAGCTCCTGGCCAGGATGCTGACAGTGGGCGTGACGTTTCAGACGCCAATCCTGCTGATGGCAAAGGCGGATTCAGTTTTACCAAACTGGATGGCGCGACAGGCGCTGAGCTGCCTGACGATGCACAGGTATGGGGGTGTGTTCGCGACAATGTCACCAACTTGATATGGGAAACCAAAACGGTTTCAGGTGAACACGACGCCGGACATATGTACACATGGTATGAACCCGACGCCACTAAAAATGGTGGCGATCCAGGCATGGCCGCCGTAGAGGGAGACTGCGCGGGAATCAAATTCCTCAAAGGTAATACCAACGAATTCATTTCCAAAGTGAACAACTTTGAGAAACTATGTGGTTTTAGCGATTGGCGCCTACCTAAACGTGAGGAATTTCGATCACTAATTGACTACGGCGTAGAATTGAATTGGTACATAGACGGCGGCGGTGTGCTGCGTTACGAAAACGCGGTTTATATTGATGAAAAATATTTCCCCAATCTTCACATGCGTCGACATCGTTGGACCGCAGAGACCAGCTATTATAACCCGGCGCAGGCATGGTCTATACATCCCAATGACGGCAAAAGTGAAGTGCATTCCAAAGCCTGCAGCTCCAATGGCCAAGGCTTTACTAACGGCATTATGCTGGTCAGAAGTCCCAACTAATCACAACAGCGGCGGCAACTCGCCGCTGTTTTATTCTTTTCAAAAAATCTGCTTAGTGCAACGTTGAGTGCGCAAAATAAATCACCAGCACGCCGGCCAGTATCAAACTGATCTGTTGCACGCTGGTCTTTAAATCGACTTTTTGATGTAGTCCGGGAATTAAATCGGCAACCGCCACATAGATAAAACTCGACGCCGCTACTGCCAGAATATACGGCACAAAGTCCTGCACTGGGCCCAAGCTGTAATAAGCCAGAACACCACCAACGACGGTTGTCAGGCTGGATAGGATATTGAAAGCCAGCGCTTTGGCACGAGAAAAACCACTTTGCAACAAGATCGCAAAATCACCAACCTCTTGCGGGATCTCGTGGGCCGCAACTGCTAAGGCGGTAACTATCCCAAGTTCAATATCCATCATGAAGGCAGCCGCGATCAGAACGCCATCAACAAAGTTGTGGACCGCATCGCCGATCAATACCAGGTTTGCCGCCGGTACGCTCGCCGGTTGGTGATGATGGTGGTGGTGATGTTCGTGGATATCTTCAGGCGCGTGCACTTCACAGTCACTGTGATGACAATGCCTCCACAACACCAGTTTCTCCAGCACAAAGAACCCAAGCAGTCCCATCAATACGGTCAAAGAAATATTGTGCACGTCAGTTACCCCGGCGCCGATGGCATGGGGTAGTAGCGCCAATAAGGCCGCGCTCAATAAAGCACCAATGGCGAAGCTCACCAGATGGGGTATTAGACGTGTGCGCCACAATGCCGGAAGCAACAGAAAAACAGCGGCTGCCATAACGCTAAGGACGCCACCCACCAGGCTGAAGATGATGATCCAGGTTAGCGTGCTCACGCAAAGACCTTGTTTGGGGAAAGTTGGCGAATCATACTGGATTCACGGCCCATATCCAATTAGTCAGCCATCCAGATCAGACTAACCATGCGTCCCGTCCTGCCGTCACGGCGAAAAGAGAAGAACCGAGATCTATCGGTATAAGTACAATACCCGCCACCATGGATCGCAGTAACACCCGCATTTGTCAGACGCAAACGCGCGAGGGCGTAAATATCCGCGAAGTATTTTCCAGGTCCGCCGGGCTTAAATGCCCCGGCGCTACAGGCATCGTGCTCCACAAATCCGGCATAAACGTCCTCACCAACCTCAAAGGCCTCGGGACCAATAGCAGGCCCAAGCCAGGCAACAATATCTTTTCCAACGGCCGGCAAAGCGGATATTGTCGCCTCGAGCACGCCAGACAGCAGACCGCGCCATCCCGCATGGGCGGCAGCCACACAGCTGCCATCGCGGGAACAGAACAATACCGGCAGGCAATCCGCGGTCATCACTGCGCACACCACGCCAGGAGTTGTGCTGTAGCTGGCGTCGGCGGCGGTTCCCATCGGAGCGCGCGCTGCATCAACAACGGCGATTCCGTGAATCTGCTGCAACCATCTGGGTTCAGACGGTAGATGCACCTGTTCTATCAAACGTTGCCGATTGGCAGCCACATGTTGCGGACGATCCTCGACATGATCTCCAAAATTGAAACTATCAAAGGGAGGCTCGCTGACACCGCCAGTTCGCAATGTCGACAAAGCCAATACATTAGCAGGTGCTGGCCACTCCGGGACTATCCAGTCACTCCTTGTGCTCACGATAATCCTCCCTCATCGCCGATATCAGCGCTTTCAGATCCTCAGGTATCGGTGATTCCCACGACATATACTCACCGGTGATCGGATGCTCCAGTCCCAGTCGTTGCGCGTGCAAAGCCTGGCGCTTAAAGCCACGCAAACACTCGGCAAAATGCGCACTCGCAGCCGGCGGAATTTTCAGGCGACCGCCATACACAGGATCGCCGACGATTGGGTGTTTGATATAGGCCATGTGCACGCGAATCTGGTGAGTACGCCCGGTGTCCAACTTTACCCGCAACAAGGTATGGGCGCGAAAGCGTTCCTCCAGTCGGTAATGCGTCAGCGCAGGCTTGCCGCTATGTGAAACAGCCTGGCGGGTTCGCACCGAGGGATGGCGACCAATGGGCTCATCAATCATACCGCCGGCTGTCATCTCACCCCACACCAATGCCAGATACTCGCGATCAAAATCCCGGTCTTGCAGAGCCTCGACCAGACGGGTGTGCGCGGCGATGGTTCGCGCCACTACTAACAAGCCGGTGGTTTCTTTATCCAGTCGGTGTACCACCCCCGCGCGCGGCACTTTAGCCAACGCAGCATCATGGTGGACCAGTGCATTCACCATCGTGTTATCCGGGTTGCCCGCACCAGGATGCACTACCAGTCCCGAAGGCTTGTCTATCACCATGATGTGTTCGTCTTCGTAGACGACATCAAGCGGTATCGGCTGCGCATCCCAGTTTTCTGTCTCCACGGCTTCCAAAGCCGCCTCAACATTCACCTGGACCTCGCCACCCACCTTGAGTTTCTCGCGTCCAGGTACGACCTCGCCATTGAGGGTAACGAGTCCGTCCTTGATCCACTTTTGTATGCGGCTGCGCGAGTAATCTGGCAACTCCCGTGCAAGAAACTGATCCAGCCGAAGGCCGTAATCGAGATGTGAAATCTTCAGATGCAGTATTTTTTCAGACATTTTCCGTCCAGGTGGGTTGTGGCCAAGCGCGCCATTATAACCAAATCAGGGAATTGGCTTATAGCAGACGAGAAGCTGTTATATACTAGGCCTCTTTCAGACTGCATCCGAGACCACATGAGCTTTATCCAACGAATTGTACTCCTGGTTGTCATCGCCATGCTGAGCGCATGTTCGAACAATCCCCAGCGCTCACAAAGCATTATCGGCATGGACGACGCTGACAAGAGTGCCGCCACGCTTTACCAGGATGCCCGCAATGCCCTTGACCGAGGCGACTACGAAACCGCTATACAAAAGCTGGAGTCTCTGGAAGCGCGATTCCCATTTGGAAAATTCGCACAACAGGCACAACTGGACAAGGCCTATTCCTATTACAAATTTGAAGAGCCGGAAACCGCCGTTGCGCAGGCCGACAGCTTTATCAAACTCTATCCTCGTCACCCGCGCGTCGACTACGCCTACTATCTAAAAGGCGTTATTCGTTTTAATCAAGGTATCAGCGCGTTTGACGAGATTGCCAAAATGGACCCGGCCACGCGTGACTCGGGAACAGCACGACAGGCGTTTCAGTATTTCTCGGAATTACTCGAACGCTTCCCTGAAAGCCCCTATGCCCAGGATGCCGCGCAACGCATGGCCTATTTGCGCAATAGCATTGCACGTAGCGAACTGTATTCGGCGCGTTATTACATAAAAATGAATGCCTATATTGCTGCCGCCAATCGCGCCAAGTATATCGTCGAAAACCTTTATCAGACGCCATCATTGCCCGAGGCATTAAACATTATGGTCAAAGCCTACCGTAAACTGCGCCTGGACGATCTGGCGGCTGACGCAGAACGAGTACTCAAAACCAATTTTCCCAAACACCCCCAAACATTAGCTCTGAACGACAGCAAGTTGTTTGGTTTGAACGATACCGGAGAGTAAAACCTCATGTGGGACTTTTTCGCGACAGTACGAAACCGCCATTCAATACGTAAATACCAGAGCGATATGCCGGTAGAAAAGGAAAAACTGCACGCTATTATCGAAACCGCCTGTTCAGCGCCATCCGCAGGGGATTTGCAGTCTTACCAGATCGTTGTGGTTTCCAGCAATGAAAGTCGTGATGCGCTGTGCGCAGCCATGAAAACACAGAACTTCATCTCACAAGCGCCGGTATGCCTGGTGTTTTGCAGCAAGGATAAAAAGTCCGAAGAACGTTATGGTGAAAAAGGCAGTCTTTTCGCGCTCCAGGATGCCACGATTGCCTGCGCCTATGCGCAACTGGCCGTTGTTGCGGCGGGACTGGGCTCTACCTGGATCGGTGAATTTGACGCCGTATCGATTAGAAAGGCCTTACGACTCGAGGATGACCTGACGCCAGTAGCTATTTTAAGTCTTGGTTATCCCGCGGAAATCCCCGAGCCAACTTCGCGTCTACCTATCGACGAAGTCCTTATACAACGTTAATCGAAAACCTTTAGCGAATCCGGGAACACCTAGATCGCGTCCGCGTCTTCCTCGCCGGTACGAATACGCACAACTTTTTCTACGGGGACAACAAAGATTTTACCATCGCCTATCTTGCCCGTGCGCGCCGCATTCACAATCGCCTCGACGCAATTCTGCGCCTGCTCTTCACCAACGACGACTTCGATTTTTATCTTCGGTAGAAAGTCCACCACGTATTCAGCACCGCGATAAAGTTCGGTATGGCCTTTTTGACGACCGAATCCACGTACTTCTGTCGCCGTCATTCCTGTAATTCCGATCTCTGACAAGGCTTCACGCACGTCGTCGAGTTTGAATGGTTTGATTATGGCTTCGATCTTCTTCACAACAACCTCCCTCAGTTATCCAGTTCGGAATATCCACTAGTAATCGGATAGCGCCGGTCTTTGCCAAATGCTCGGGCCGTTATCTTAACACCAGGCGCGGCCTGGCGTCTCTTGTATTCATTGCGATCCAAAAGCCACACAACACGCCTAACTATCGTCTCGTCATAGCCATCGGCAATAATCTGCTCGATAGATTCATCCCGTTCGACATACTTTTCGAGTATGCCATCGAGTATCTCATAAGGCGGCAAACTGTCCTGGTCTTTCTGATCCGGGCGTAGCTCAGCAGACGGTGGCCTGTCAATGATACGCTGCGGGATCACTTCCTGATCACGATTACAATAACGCGACAACTCATATACCAAGGTTTTAGGTACATCTTTAAGCGCGTTGTATCCGCCCGCCATGTCGCCATAGAGCGTGGAATATCCCATCGCCATCTCACTCTTATTCCCGGTGGTGAGCACCATCTTGCCGCGTTTATTGGATATCGCCATCAAGATCACGCCGCGACAACGCGCCTGAATATTTTCTTCCGTAACATCGGGTTTGCTATCAGCAAAAGTTTCTTTCAGCGTATCAAGAAAGGCATTGAAGCTTTGTTCAATACTGATGACGTGATATTCAACGCCGAGATTCGACGCCATTTTTTTCGCATCTTCGAGACTCATGTCGCTGGTATAACGTGAAGGCAGCATCACCGCTTCGACATTTTCCTCACCGAGGGCATCGCAGGCCACGCACAAGGTCAGTGCCGAATCGATTCCACCAGACAAACCAATTACCACGCCTTTGAAACCGTTCTTCAACACATAGTCGCGCACACCACAAACCAGTGCCTGATATACGCTTTCGACTTTGCCTGGCAATGGACGCAATGGAGTTGATGCCTCAGGCACAACGCCGTTTTCCGAACATTCAAATTTCAGCAACGACATTGACTCACGAAATGACTCGCTGCGATAAACAACAACGCCATTACTGTTTGTCACGAATGAAGTGCCGTCATAAACCAATTCATCTTGCGCACCAACAAGATTGACATAGACTACCGGCACATTAGTTTCTTGAGAACGCCTGGCGACGATTTGTTCCCGTTGCGCGGTTTTGCCTACGTGAAATGGAGAAGCGTTCAGGTTCAATATAATCTGCGCGCCTGCTTCGCGAGATTTGCGCGAAGCCTCTGGCAACCAGGTATCCTCGCAAATCGTAACCCCGAGCAAGACTCCCTCAACGTCAAAAACCGCAGGCTTATCTCCCGGCGTAAAATAACGTCGCTCATCAAATACGGCGTAATTAGGCAATTCCATTTTGAAATAACGGACCAACAATTTGCCACTTCGGAAAACGCTAGCCGCATTCATCAGCTTTCCGTCCTCGGTCCAATGTGGATGACCTATGACAACAGCAATATCTGCCGGCAGGGAGTGACACAACTTGTCGAGTGCAACATTGACTTTACGTTTCAAGCCCGGACGCCATAACAGATCTTCGGGTGGATAGCCGACTAAAGTCAGCTCAGGATAGACGATGACATCCGCACCTTGCTCGTGGGCTATTCTGGATGAGTCGCGAATTTTTCGCGTGTTTCCAGGTACGTCGCCAACAATAAAATCAAGCTGCCCAAGGGCAATCGTTAACGTGCGCATGTCGCTTATCCTTCGAAAAAGTCCAGCATACGCGTACCCATTTCAGCGGGTGAACGTACGACTGTGACTCCCGCTGTTTCAAAAGCCGCAAACTTTTCTCTTGCCGTACCCTGACCACCCGAAATAATTGCGCCTGCGTGTCCCATACGTTTATCCGTAGGTGCAGTAACGCCTGCCACATAAGCCACAACGGGCTTTTTCACATGCTTTCGAATATAGGCGGCAAGCTCTTGCTCAGCATTTCCACCAATTTCACCAACGACTATCATGCCCTTGGTCTTGCGATCCTCTTCGAACATGCGTATGCAGTCAACAAAACTCAAGCCTTGTAAGGCATCGCCGCCGATACCGACCACGGTCGATTGGCCAAGGCCAACGGCCGTCGTCTGCTTTACCGCTTCGTAGGTCAGGGTGCCGGAACGAGAAACAATTCCGATGATACCCGGTTTAAAGATTTCACCCGGCATTACCCCGGCGAGACATTGTTCCGGTGTTACGATGCCGGGGCTATTGGGCCCTATCAGTATTGTGCCGTGATTGGCGAGAGAGCCTTTCAGTTTAAGCACATCGTGTACAGGCACACCCTCACTTACGCAAATAATCAAACCAATCCCTGCTTCGGCGGCTTCAACTATCGCGTCTGTTGCCATGTTTGCAGGAACAAAAACCAGGCTGACATTCGCCCGGGTTGCCGCTACTGCATCGTCAACGGTATTAAATACCGGCAGGCCTAAATGCGTGCTACCACCTTTTCCCGGCGTCACGCCACCAACGATGTGCGTGCCATATTCCAGCATACGCTGTGCATGGAAACTGCCTCTGTTTCCGGTGAATCCTTGTATCAAAACTTTGGAATTTTTATCGAGTAAAATTGCCACGTTTACACCTGTGTGTATTGGACGATAGCTCTCACCGATTCGACAAAATCGTCTTTTATATCGAATTTGAATGGGGAGCCCCGCAGCAACGTGCAGGCTTCTTCTGAAAATGTTCCTGAAAATCTCACTACGACGGGAAGTTCGACATGGAGCTCTGCCACTGCACGCACCAATCCGCGGGCAACAACGTCGCACTGAACGATTCCGCCAAAGATGTTTACCAGGATGCCAGTGATATTTGACGCAGAAAGTATCAGACGCACAGCTTCAATCACGGTATCTTCATCGAGTCGCCCGCCGAGATCAAGAAAATTGGCGGGTTCTCCACCGTGCAATTTCAGCAAATCGGTTGTCGCCATAGCCAAACCTGCGCCATTGACGATGCAGCCAATATTCCCTTTCAAGGAAACGTAGTGCAGACCGTGTTGCTCAGCAAAATTCTCGCGTTCGTCCTCTTGCTCCACGTCGCGTATTTCACTTAGATATTCATGTCTATGCAGCGCATTGTCATCCACGACTAGCTTTGCATCGAGTGCAACCAGCTCGCCCTTGTGATTGACTGCGATGGGATTGATTTCCAGCAACACCAGATCCTTGTCTCGAAACAGACGATAGAGCTTATAAATAATTTGCGCCAGTTCGGTTTCCTGGCGTTTATCCAAGCCCAGTTTGAGCGCCAGCCGACGCGCGTGATTGGGTAGCAATCCTAGCACCAGATCGGCAGCAACAGTGTGGACGCTCTCCGGCTTTTCTATAGAAAGCTCTTCGATATCGACGCCACCATAAACCGAGGCAACTACGACAATGCGATCGAGACTCCGATCAATCAGCATAGCGAGGTATAGCTCCTGTCGGATATCAACAACCTGTTCGATTAGCAGGCGTCTAATAGGCTGGCCCGCTGGTCCTGTCTGCTTCGTGATCAGGCTGCGATTTAGTAAATCCTCACAAATCCGTCGCAGCTCATCAATACTGCGCACAATGCACACGCCACCCGCCGGTCCTCGACCGCGACTATGCACCTGCGCCTTTACCACCCAGCTATCACCACCGAGCCGTTGCGCCGCTTCCACAGCAGCCTCTGTCGATTCCACCAAACTGCCTTGCGGCGTTGGAATCTGATAGTCCTGAAAAAGCTGTTTTGACTGGTATTCGTGCAGTTTCATTAAAGATTCACGTCGAAAGGCTATTCAAACCTGGAGTTCGTGTTCCGATACCTATGGTAGGTAATCCTGAGACATCCATGGCGCTGAGCAGAATGAAGTTTAAAAACATATACTTATTCGCTTCCTCACTAATATTCGCGGCTACACTGGAAGCCGCTACCGTACTTGAGCAAGGTAAGGACGCTGCTCGAATCGGCGATTATGCCCAAGCCCTGGCGCTTTGGAAACCCCTGGCCGAAAAGGGTGACGCCGAAGCGCAATATCTATTAGGCCGACTTTACCGCAATGGCAAAGGCGTAGAGCAATCTGAAAAACAGGCTTTTGAGTGGTTTGAAAAAGCGGCAAAGGGCGGGCATGCTCGCGCACAATATTTAACCGCATACTTTTTACACCACGGTCGTGGCGCCCCACGCCAGTTCGATGCCGCAACCCAGTGGTATAAAACCGCGGCAAAAAATGAAGACCGTGTCGCCAGGGAAAAACTCGAAAGCGTTCCCACAGAAACCATGGGATTGACCAAGGCCATCAAAGATGCGAACCAATTGCTTTCCCCAGAACAGGCCCTGCGCATAGCCGCTCACAACGGTAACAATATCGCAATACATGAACTCCTCAAATTGAATGTTAACGTCAATCTTGCTGACGAGAACGGCTATACGCCATTAATGGAAGCGGTTCTTCAGCAGCATACTCACACGGTTAGCGCGCTCCTGAGCTCGGGTAGTCGAGTCAACCTGAGTAATAATGGCAATGATACCGCGCTACATCTGGCAACACAGTTGGGCAACATCAATTTGGTAAAGATGCTGCTCAAGCAGGGAGCTAATATTAATCAACGCAATCTAAATGGCGATACTCCGCTACATATTGCCGTCAACAACGGCTATACGGAGATTGTCGACTTTTTGATTAATTCACGAGCAGATGTTGACGAGCGTGAAGCCAATGGACGAACTCCATTGGTTCTGGCTGCGATCAAGGGGCGCACGCCAGAAGTAGAACTACTGGTACGCGCAGGCGCCAAAACTGAGATACGTGACATCAATGGCTATACCGCACTACACATTGCCGCCAAAGAGGGTAGAAGCGCGATTGCCAAAACATTGCTCAGCAATGGTGCGAAAAACAATACCCGTTTGACACGTACTGATGATACTCCCCTGACTCTGGCAATAAAACAAAACCGTCCTTCAACCGTGTCACTGTTGCTGACATCGGGTGCCAACCCCGATGAAAAAGATGGTAACAACAGCACGCCACTGATGATTGCCGCCAAACACGGATACTCACGTATTATTGCGCAGTTGTTGCGTCACAAGGCTAATCCTAATGAAGGTGACAGCCGTGGAATGACCCCGCTTATGGTGGCTGCTACCAATGGACATCGAAATATTTGCGTAGCGCTGCTAACCAACGGTGCCGACGTTAGTAAAACCACACGGCTCGGCTGGAGCGCACTGATGTTTGCCACCGACCGAAGCCACCACAATATTGTTTCTTATTTTCTGCAACAAAGCGCCAACAAAGATCAAACCAGCCACGCCGGCTGGACGCCACTCATGATTGCCGCCCAGGCGGGAGATTTGCGAATTGTAGAATTGTTGCTTGAGAGCGGCGCTGCAACTTACAAAAAAAACCGGGACGGTGAAGACGTTTTATTTATTGCCAGTCGCAACAACCAGGAAAAAGTCGTGCAATTACTATTGAAATTTGGCGTCCCGGCATTAACATTCGAACTCCCCAAGGGACAAGTGTAAAATTTTTTGTTACGCACTCTCCTGTGTTAGCGAAAGAACTACCGCTGGAACATGTGTTGCTTAACAATATCCTTTAAAACACATAGAATGCGGCATTACTAACCGAGCCCCCAAAACTTATGCGTAAATATCTTGCTTTGCTCTCGTTCTGCCTGATTGTCAGCGCGTGTACACCCATACCCGAAGGGCTCAAAGCAGTTGACGGTTTTGAACTCGAACGTTTTCTCGGCAAATGGCATGAAATAGCCCGACTCGATAACACATTCGAAAGAGGACTGGAGAATATTACCGCCACCTATTCAAAAAGGGATGACGGCGGAGTAAGAGTTGTCAATCGCGGATACAATGTAAAGAGAAAACGCTGGGAAGACGCGGAAGGTCGTGGATATCCGATTGAGTCGACAAATATCGGACGTCTGAAGGTCACATTTTTCGGACCTATCTATGGCGCATTTAACATCATTGCATTGGACAAAACGCACTATCAATACGCTGTCATCTGCGGTAACACCAGAGACAGCCTGTGGATAATGTCGCGAACCACAACCATCGACGACCAATTGTTTTCAGAGATTCGTGGTCGTTTGGCAGAACAGGGTTTTGCCACAGACAAGCTTATAATGGTTGATCATTCGGCGGCACCGCCTGCATTATAGAGCTCTGAAAACAAACTCACGCTTCACAACGATATGCTTACGTTTTTACGTTTATCAATCTGCCTATTTATTGCACTTTTTTCTCAGACCACAGTGGCGACTTTTAAAACCGAGGGTAGTGACCTGCTTATGGGCGTAGGCCCCGCGCATATTGCGCAAGCGGGCGCAGTCAGCGCTGACGTGGACGGCATCTATGCACTTTTCTGGAACCCCGCGGGTCTCGCTCGGTCCACAACGGGGCAAATTGCCATTTCGAGACAGTTAGATGCATCGCTCGAGACGTTCAACTTTATCGGCATTAGTCATAGCGCGAAGTTTACCCTACTCTCCGATATGAGAGTCGCCTATGCGTTTGCGTGGCTGCCACGTTTGCATGTTGCCACGTCTGGCGCATTCTCCAACGACAGTTTTGAAAACCTGTTTTTACGGTTTGCCTTACCTGCGGTACCGGATGATTTCAATGGAGACAGCCGTTCTAAAACCAGAGACTTTCGTTTCGGCCTGGCTGTCGCGCCAGGCGCGGCTAGCCGATGGTCAGTAGGTGCCAGCATTGGCGTGGTACGTTGCGTTTCTCACTTGTGTGGCTCGACGCTCAGCGCCCCGGAGTTGAACTACACGGCACAAACAGAGGCAATCGCCATCGCGGTGAATCTAGGCACGCAGGTTCAACTCACATCAGATTTGAAATTTGCGCTCAACGTTAGAGACATCAATACGCGTCTGCACGTAGACACGACGGTGACTCAAGGTGATCAGATCGACACACAGGTCTTCGACACAAATTTTCCACGTGACATTGTTGCAGGTTTTTCGTGGCAGGCGCACAAGACCTGGAAACTATCCGCAGATTATCAGTCACTTTCCGGTCTCTACGGACAATATGCCATTAACCTGCAATTACTGCGCATGGGTGTAAACTATGATTCAAATCCATTTACATGGCGTGGAGGAGTTTTGATACCGATCATACTTCGCACCGGATTGAGCCAAAATCTAAGACAGGACCTCCCTGCGCCACTAGTACCCAGCGCCGGCCTGACATGGCGTATCAGGTCATTTATCGTTGACCTTGCGCTTTACCCTCACCCTGTGATGAGCTATCACTACAAACGTTTAAGCCCGTCCGCGGACGCATCAATTACTTTACATTTCTAAAATGGAAATACAACAAAAACGACGCATCAACGCGCATTTTTTGAGCGCTAGTTTGATAATGGGAGGATTACAGATTGCAGATGGGATGAGTTTTCTCGTACATCAACAAAGCAATTTCAATATCGCCTTTTCGTGGCTGCAGCTATGCTGGTTTATCATCACACTACTCTGTGCATTTCTGCTTTGGGAATTCTCTGAAACACGCAAAATCATCGCCACTTTTCTTAGCTATATTCTATGCAATATCGCACTGGCAACAAGCATTTTTGAACAGAATCATTCGGCGTTTGGCTACTCAATTCCCGCCTGGTTCTCACTAATAACTGTTCTAACCGGGTTTCTATTGCTGTATTGGAGTTATCGCAGCATACGCCGCTCAGCCGCCAATCTGTCCTGAAAACAACACCACGCATACTGCAAGGTTGAACAGATTAATCGCGCCTATGATGCCAAATACCGTTACCAGGCGTGACTGGTAGCCCTGATGACCGAATGACCGTTTATTGTTGACCTCTAACATGATGCACCCCTATAAGACCGTCCGTTATGCATCCTCTATAACGTCCGTTCCTTGATGGATTTAACATTTCGAGTGCAAGAAAATGCCAACTTTACTGTATTTCTTTTAATTCCTTACCCGAAAGTAGTATGCGCTTACAATCATTCCAGGGCAAAACACTTGGACTGGAAGGGGAAATAAAACTGCCATTCGCTTAGAGTTGACCCGTTTTAAGAAACTGTACAGCCCTGCTGGCCACATGTGGGGAAAACAACATTCCGGTATGACTGCTACGCATCACAACATGTTGTGTCAACCATGGGGCACAAGTTTCCGACACAGATACCGCCCCATCACATGGTTTTTCCAGGTTTGTCACCAGACGCCCCAATCCAAGAGGACTTTCACCTGAAATCAAGCCGATATCATAGCCCTCCAACGGCGTTACGCCGTTGACGAGTATATCCGCACTTCTACCAAGCATTGTTCTGCCAATGGAAGAACGATTTAGCGTTTGCGCGGCTTTGCTACCCTGTAGCGGCGAGCCCAGCATTAGCACTCTGCGCAGATTTTCCGGGTGATATTGACGAATATATTGCGTGGCAATAAGACCACCAAGGCTATGAGCCACGATTGAAAAAGACTTTCCATTTAAACTGGTAATCGCTTGGTGCAGAGCAAGTACATTTGCCTCAGGTGAACGTCTTACAGTTCGATAAGAGAAGTTGATAACATCGTAACCAGCTCGACGGAAAAAACGGGCCAAAAAACGCATGACTCCGGCGCGTGTCCAGATTCCGTGAATCAGCACAACGATCGGCTTTTCAGCTTTTTTCATATCAGATTTCTATGAGGGAACAAAATTGATCGGATAGGTAACCATGGTTTCTTCAACATCTCGTTCCCCAAAATCGACCGATTTAAGTTTGACGACGAGCTTACGTTCCAACTGGGGTGAATTTAGCTCGCTCTGCATGACTTTGCAACTTGTTACTTTGCCAGAAGGCGCGATGACCAGTTCAAACAATACCGTACCGCGTAATGACAGATTATTGCGTCGTTCCCTATTGTATAGAATTTGGAAACTGCCTTTCACTCGCTCCAGTACGAGCTCAATTTCTTCCATACTACGTCGGGCAACACGCGAGCTACCTTTACCATCTTTTTCAGATTCAGTGACTATGGTTGATTTGACTTTGGTAAGCTCCCGCTCATTTAAGGCTGTCTGAACAGTGTCGCGAGTCAAGTGATCAGTACTTACGCCGCCACTACCTTTGTTAACCACTCTTGTTACCGGCTTGCTTTCTTTTACTGCCGCTACGCTACCTTCGTTACTCAGCTTGCGTCTGGGATTAGTCATACGCTTCAGCTCAGGCGTGTCTCTCAGTGCCGCCAACTCGTCGCGCATGGCTAGCAAACCCACTTTGGCCACACGCTCCTTGGCACTGGGTTGCCGCTTTGGCGTAGGAGGAACTGGCTTTGGCTTTTCCGCCTTCGCGACTTGCTTCTTCGGTGGTGGTTCCTTCGGCTTCTCCGGTTGAGGCGCAGGAGGTAAGGGAAGAGGCTTGGGTTCTGGTGGCTTTTCAATCTTTTGTTTGCGTTCCATCATGACCTTGGCCACGCGCTCAGGTACTTTGATTTGTTGCTCGCGCGGTATTTCGCGTACCGGCAAGAATGGTACAACAATACTGACGATAGCAAATACTGCGACCACACGTAACACAATGCGCTGGAATCGACTATCCAGTTCATCCGGTTGTGTATTTGCAAAACCACGCCAGCGTATTGCAGCCATCATACTACGACTCACTTACTGCCTTTTTTTGTACTGCGAGCGAGATATTGCCAAAATTGGCATCTGCGCAAGTCATCATTATTTTCTTTAAGAGACGATACGGGATTTCTCTATCCCCCATGATCGTAATCGCGCCAGTCTCTACTTTGTCACCCAATGCGCCATAAAGACGCTTATACTGAATCTGCAATTCTGTTTGCAATGGAACGATCAACGATTGATTGAGTTTTTCAACATCTGCGATAGAGGCAATTTTTCTCCCCTGTACTAACAGATCACTGCTGTTAACCAGCAAAACCAGCGTTTCATCCGGACGTTTGCTCGAGATGGACTCAGGCAGCTTGACTGAAGACTTGCTCGATATCGTTTCTACATCCGATGAATTAACCAAAAGAAAAAACACCAGGATAGTAAAAATATCCATGAGTGATACAAGATTTAGTGACGCACTTCCCCAACGGTTGCGTTTATCCCGATCACGTTTCCTCAATCCACGCGCGCCTAAACTTTCGCCACCAAGACTCATGAAGCCCCTCCTGGCGCGTCACCGATAGAAATGTCGGGAAACATTTCTTCAAACGCTGACTCACTTCCTCTGGGATTTGCTCGCATACGCACCGCATCCATGACCTGTACCAGGGTGTCATATTCAGTATCCGGTTCAGCCAGAATCGTGGCATCACGACGCGCTGGAAAACGTTGCTTTAGGGTCGCCATAGTATCGGCCAATGCTTTGAAGTCGTACCCATTCTTGTTGCTTTCTATTTTTCTAGTAAAGCGACTACCACGTTCGTGTATGACAACGTCGTCTTTATGAATCACGATTTCCAACTGAAAACGGTTTTGCGTTAATGATTCACCGCTCGACTCCGGCGGAAGATATAAGTCGAGCACTGTCACACGCGAAAACACCGCTGTGATCAATAGAAACGGTACTAGTATGACCATTAGATTCATAAATGCCGTAATATCCAGCTCTGTGGAACTGGCCTTACGTCTACGGCGTCTGATTCTAGCCAACATTACTCATGCCCATTCTGTGAAGAAATAATATTGAGAAATTTCACGCCGACCATTTCCTGCCCATCTACAATCTCATTAGTTTTGGTTTGTAGGTAGGTGTATATCAGTAGCAGTGGTATAGCCACCATCAGGCCAAATGCAGTTGTATTCATGGCTACAGAGATACTTGAAGACAATAGGTCTGCTTTCTCGGCTGGATCGGCATTGGACACTGCGGTAAAGGCCTGTATCAGACCAATAATCGTACCAAGCAGGCCCATCAGGGTTGCGACGTTGGCAAATGTCGAGAGATAGTGCGTCCGCTTTTCAAGCTTGGGCAAAGACTCCATCAAGCCCTCTTCCATTGCGGCTTCAATCTCCTGAACCCTGCGATTATTATGCGCCCGAGCTAAACCATATGACAGCATCTGTCCAATTCCATAGACATTTTGCGACGTCAGTGAAAATGCCTCACGAAAACGCTTACTGCTGACCAGGGGCTCAACTTCTTTCCACAAGGAGACATTTTCGCGTCTTACTTTTGATAAAAACAGAAAACGCTCAATCGTGATGGCAACACCAATCGCAAACACCAGCATGAGCGGATACATAAACACTCCACCGCTCTGAAAAAATTTCACAATTACTGAATATGTTTCCATATACCCTCCGCCTAAAAACAATTACTACTAATACCATTGACTCTTTTTCGGCCAAGCGATGGCATAGGCAACTCCCATGGAGTCTACTTAACGCTCGCCGCTTGCTTTATTTTGTATAACTCAACTTTTCTCTTAAAATCATTCGGATCAACCAGTTCAAGTTCCTCATCGAGCATGCTCTCTATTTCAAGACCTGCCGCTGTAACAGGCTGAAGCGGACGCCAAGGCACAACATATAAGGCCTTAGGAGCCTCTTCATTTCCGATAACATTATCTGTATCCAGCTGAATCTTTTCTTCAGCTACGACTGATGAAACTGTCAAGGCCAGCAACACAAATACACGTTTTATCATAACGCCTCCTAATTACTCGCCTGTGCGCGCTGTAACATATCGGCCAACCAGGCATTCACCTGTTTTTCCTGATCCGGTTCCAACTCGGCCAGCGCACGATAATGGCGTTTCGCTTTTTCGTAATCGAGCAGATAAATATCGTACAAAATCGCAATATTCATGTGCGCGCCAGCGTAGCGACTATCTATCTGTAATGCATACTTATAGGCGGTCTCTGCCTCTGCAAACCGACCCTGCTGTCTTAACACCACACCGAGAAGATTGTATGCCTCAGGACGTCGCGAATTCTTTTTCAATACTTCTCTTACCATTGACTCTGCTTCGAGCAGTCGCTCCTGTTGCAAATAAATCAAGGCGAGATTCATATTCGGTACGAGCAACTGGGGATTGGCCTTAGCCAAATTCAGAAAGATACTCTCCGCCTTGCCGTATTGGCGCGCCCTTAATAGCTTTGCCCCTTCCGCCAGAGATTTTTTTGTTTCAGGAGAAACTGACTGTTGAAACATACCCATATTCTGTGACGGCCTGGGAATATTTGCCTGCTTACCGGCACAAGATAGCGTCAACAAGAATATGAAAACCAAAGACGCACTAGTAAATACCGTCGAATGCACTTTCAATGCGCTCCTCCTTGCCATATCGTGTCGGTTGAAGTCGACTTAGAGAAGCAAGGCTTTGCTTTATCCAGTCGTCGTACAAGCCATCTTTAATGCGTATGGCGTTTACCTGATACAATTCTATTGCCTTCTCTTCAAACGGATAGGCCTGTTCTTCAAGCTCCAGATTATAGGCTTCCAATTCGTCACCCTTCAGACCTTTAGGACGAACAGAATTCATTACTGATTTTGCGAAGTCTGCATACACCTCTGCCACCCGGTGCGTCGATGCAGTACTGTATTCCGCTACTGAATAAGACGTTACTTTTTCAAAGTCGTTCAAAACTCGCTTCATCGACTTCTGCTTACGTGCCAAACTCTTCTTTAGAGGAAGGGTCAAAAGTATCTTTTTGTAGGCGGCCAGTGATTTCTCAGCTCGCACAAACATCGCCTGCGCGGCAAGATACTGACCTCTTGAGGTATTCTTCAAACTGGAAGAATCAACATATTTGACAATATCAGAATAAAGATCCGACACTGCTCTTCTGTTTTTCAGCCTACGCTGAAGTGCGACCATTTCATTTAGTGCTTCTAAACCGCGCTCATCTGCCTGTTTGAAGGTAGCCAAATATCTCTCATAGACTTCAACAGCTTTTTGTAAATTTTCCGCCTGCTTGTATGTTTCTGCTACTGCCCACAACAAAGTGCGCTGCTGTTCTATATTACGCTCACGCATTGCCAGCCAATACATTGACTCAACAGCCTCTTTGGGCTGCTGCAATTCCTGATAGACCAGCACACGCTTTTCATGAATCTGGCTAATCAGATCATGTTTAGGAAATTCGCTGAGAAATCGATCTAGCAGAGGAATTGCGTCTTTCCATGATTTTTGATTGATAAATGCCGTTGCAGCATCAAATACTGCCTTGGCTTTCACATCAGAACTTGTCGCTGTCTCAGCGGAACGAAGAAATGTATTCGCTGCCAGACTAAAGTCACCACTCTGCTGTTGCATTTCAGCCATTTTGAAATTGGCAAGGGAAATTCGTTCGCGTATTGTCTGTTGGTTTGTTTTTCCAGCCCCGAGACTTAAAACCTTTTCGTAGCTACTAATTGCTTCCTGAAAACGCTGCTTGTCAAACGCAATATGACCTATAACTAAGTAGGCTGACGACAAGACACTCTTGGAAGCCCGCTTATCCATGCGAACTATTTCCTTTGCTTGCAACAAGGCCTCATCAAACCGAGACAGAGCAAAGAGTCGCTCAGCAAGACTGGAGCGTATAGTCATGATACGTTGATCATCGGGAAACCAGGTAATGAAGCGTAATGCACTCTCAGTATAGCCCGACTTCATCTCATTCTCGTTCGTCCTGGATGCGCGTTTAATTAGGTGGTCATAGCTCAAAAGAGCAGAATAAGCGGCGTCAGATGATCGATCCCGCTTAGGAAGATCGTAGGCAACGACTTCAAAACGCTTTAGGGCTTTAAGGTAATCTCCCTGTTGATAATACAGCTCAGCAAGCAGTATCTGCTGCTCAATCGTATCCTCACCGGGGAACAGTCGGACCAACATTTCATACCAGTTTGTGGCTAAAACGTAATCTTCATTCTTTTTCGTCTTTTGTGCGCGGGCATGATAGTGCTTGGTCAATTCCAATAAAAGGTCTCGGGACTTAAGCCCAAATGTGCGACGTTGCTTTAAGGACAATGAGTCCCAGAATCGTTGTTGTGAGGCAAACAATTTGACGAATTCTTCCCTCGCCTGTATTGAGCGTTGAGAAAACTTTCCTTGCATATAGGCGTGTAGTCGAAGCAGTTGCATTTCCGCAGCGCGAACCTCTCCTGGGTGTCGACTTACATAAAGCCCGTAAGTTTCCGCCGCATCTTCAATACGTTCTGCCGCCATATAGAATTCCCCGAGGCGGGAGAACACTTCGAATTCGAGGCGCGGATCAGGATTACGCTGAAAAAAGGCGACCACACCTCTCTCGCCTCCTAAATACGAGAAACACAAGTTAACCGCACGGAAAACGTCGTTCAATAAATCACGTTGTAACTGAGATAGCCCATTGCTCTGAATACGATCGTCCTCGCCATAAACCACTGGCAATAGCTTTAGTTCTATAAAGAAATATTGCAGCGCATTCTCGTATTTTTCTTGCTTAAACAGGGCCCATCCAAGTTTGTAGACTGCCTTGTCATAAAAAGGCGTATTACTCCCCAATTCTAAAACCCGCGAATATGCATTTCCTGCCGCTTCATAATCCCGAAGAACGTATAGCAACTCTGCGAGTCTGAAGCGCGATTCAGGCATATACTGACTACGGGGATATTTTGCTAACAGCCTTTGCAACGTTAGCGCGGCCCCCTCCAGGTTTCCGCTTTGCTCGTATGCGCGTGACAATTGATACATAATCCAGTCAGCACGCCGGTCTTTTGGTTTAGCCTTGAGAAGGTTTTCGTAAAGCGCAATCGCATTTTCGTAGTTCTTTGTACCATCGATATCCAGCGGATCCGTCATGGCCTCAACAGCCTCAGCGTATTGCTGTTCCTGATCGATAAACTGTTTGCGGTCACCCTCAATCATTTCTAAATCTGCGAGACGATTTAATGCGTCAGAGTAGAGAGGATGATTTACCGGCGCATCGTCGAGAAACTGGCGATATCTTTTCATAACACGCCCGGTTTCGACTTTTTCGACTTTGGTCTTCTCAACATCTAATGGCTTATGACTCAGGCCTTTTAGCGTACCCTGGCCTCTTGCTGTACATCCACTGATGATCAACGTACCAATAGCGCCTAAGACAATTAGAGACCTCAATTTCATCTTCGCGGCACCTGCTCGTCCAGCAATTGCGCTACAGCATAGCGTGCCTGACTCAAGTAGTTACTAACAAATAGATGCTGCTTGTCCAGAGCCTCAACCATTAATCTCTGAATTGAAAGCTCATAGTCTTTCAATAATGATTCGAGCCGCTTTCCTCTTTCCTCGAGGCGTTGCCACAATATATCCGGGTTAACAGCAGGACCATTCGATTGCGCCGTTTGGTTCCTGCTGTTTCTTAAACCGACATAAGGACGAACCTGTTGCTTCCAGTTTTGGAGTCTTACGGAAAGATCTCGCAGATCACGATATTGTCGAAAGGCTTTCTGAAAGTGTGTCTCTTGCAACAGTTTACCTAATAAGTGGCCTTGGTCGCGTTTTAGCACTGTGGCGAGTCGGTCGGAAATGGCGGCATCACTAAAATCTTCACCTTGAATCAGCGCAGAGGTAATTTCACCATTGCGAATTTTGTGCGTGGTAATCTGAATGTTATCTTTGAGCATCTGGTAAATGGCGATGGCGTTCTCATAGTTATTTAGCGCATCCTGTTGAGCGCCGATTTTCTGTAACGCAAACGCAGAGGCTAAAACACCCTCTTGCACTGTAGTCTCGTGTACGGCGCCACGGGCAAGTTGCAGCCAAGGCGTGAGTGCATGTTCGTAGTCTTTTTGCTGTGAGTATGCCCAACCCAATCCCAGCATGGCTTTATGTGAGTATGGTCCATCGAGTTTTACACGTTGAAAATAGTTCACTGCCTGCTCAGGTTGATTCACTTTTAAAAAGTGAAATCCCAACGCGGTATTTGCCTTATCCGCGAGCGCTCGCATCTCCAGGCTCTTACTCTCATCTTCGCCAACTTCATTCAGGAAACTGATACCGTGTTGCAAGTCGCCAGCTTTGATTAGAGAGGCACCATGATTATAGGCCGCGTATTGATACCAGTACGGGTAGTTCTTTAGTTTCTTTAACGCATCTTCACTTTGTGTTGATCTGCCTAATTGCGCCATCAAAAAGAAATTCAGATATAGCGACTGTGATACAAGAAACTCCGGCAGTTCTCCATCCGTTTTCGATAACAACGACAAAGCACGTTCCGCTTGTCCATCTTCATAGTACTGGCGAGCAAGATAGAATCGAGCCGAATTAAGTCTGACTCTATTTTTCGCGCTTTTGGTTACCTGAGTCAGCATAGCTTCGGCATCATTTTTCAGACCGTAGCCCGAGTAAAGCAGACCCAGCAACAAGTCAAAGTCACGTTTATCCGTCGCAAGGCGCTGCATCTCCTGCTCAGCTAGCCCTCTGGTTATCGCGGTAAAATAGTCCCTCGAGTAATAGTGAAAATACACATCACGATAACGAAGCTCGTATTCCTGAGCTGTAGTGGCAGCTATCGCCTGTTCTGAAACACTCAGGACCAAAGCAAATACAGACAGCAGAACTTTACGCTTCACTATTACCATTGCTTTACCAACATTTCCGGCTGCAATCTCGATTCTTTATCTCGCAAACGTAGCTCCAAGAATACGGGGGGCGCACCTTTCATAAATTTATACCGCAAAGCTTTCTTGTAAGGTTGATTGCGTGGACCGACACCTTCTATAAAGGCTGTCATCCGGTGTTCTCCCTGAGCAAAATTTCCGATATAAACACGGTTAGCTGCTCCCTTCTCCAATCCGTCAGTTTCGTGATCGTGATAGTCTCTCTGCGCTACAGTTTCATTGTCGATCACTATCTTGAGCGAATGTAGGCGGAAAAATTCGCCAACGTCAACGGTTAGAAATACAGACACCCGTTGTTCGTCAGGAAACGTATTCTGGCGTTCAAATATATGCATGTCTTTTCCGATATCAATAAACTCACGTTTGATTTCGATCGCCCTGTCATCAAGAAACTGCAATTCAATATCAGCGCTCTCTGCGTACGCAAAGCCCGAAACAAGCATATGCAAGACAATTAATACAATTCTTTTCATTACAAAATACATTCGCTTAAGACCTAGAAAAACACATTCACGCCTAATGTGGATTCAAAGTTATGGCTGGTTTTATTAAAACCAAACACATCCGATTCATATTCACTTCCGAGTACTTCAGCGCGCAGAGAGAGCCAGTCCACTGGCATCACTCGAACACCCATACCCAGGGAGATTGTAAAAAAGTTTTTATTACCAAACCGCAGGTCACCTGCTCCAGCGAGCATGTAAACCGATGTACTCAAAGTCCATGCCTTTCCAAGATACAGCTCACCCGGCAGGACATTCCAGCCCAGCAACACATTGTAGTATTGAAGTTCCCGCGTACTCTTGTTTCCAAACAAAGGCAGACCCAGGCGGCGAAAAACATTATCGTTAACTTGAGACAGCCCGCCATTTAGCTCGAGAAATATCGATCGTGTTGCGTGTATCGAAACTTTCGCTCCATAGGAAAAATGCGAACCAAAATCCTCTACACTCAGCGTACCTGCGTTTAGCCCTAATTCGACGAATTCTGTATCAATGCTGGGCACTTTTACGTCACGTCTCTGCACATCCGGCTCTATGTCAGGCAAACTACCTGACAACTCGAATAGTGCTTCTCGTTCCTCTTGCGCCGCAGCGACCGGAACGATTAGTAACATCAGAACCACAATTATCAGTCTGGACAATATAACCACCACTACATCTAAAAGGCGTTTTCCCACTCAATGCGAACACCGAAGTGCTGGCTAGGTGTCTTACTCTGGATTGTACTGCCACCAACAAGCACATTGAAAAATAACGCGGACGAAGAATAGTATCTTACGCCTACAGCGTAGCTCGCGATCTGAGCACGAGCCGCTCTGGCACCGACCACACTTCTTTCAGGAACATTGTCCATGACGCCGAAACCGGCAACGATCAGCGGATTGAAACGAGCGTATTCAAACATCTGAATATCTATGCGAGGCTGCAATACATTACTGACTGACATCCCGCTGATAATTCTCGCAACGTGCACTCCGAAGCCAACACGTGACGAAAACCGATAACCCGCCCCGATACCATAAACCCCGCTGCCATCCAGCCAACCAAATCCTGCAATGATTTTCTTTTGTCCCAGCGGCGCATTTAGCAAATTGACAGGGCGGCGATAAACGGCACTGAGCACGTCTTCTACTTGCAACCAGCCTTGGACATCGTCATTTAGTCTCACCAACATCCACTCATTTTGTTGCCGGATCAGAGTAACTGTTTCACCTTTTTCAACAACGTAGAATATTGGATACGCTTCACCAGGGCCTTTACGCATTTCAACGAACTCAGCGCCGATCGTAATACTCTCCTGGGCGTCGCTGGCCGTGCCCCACATTGCAATGGCGAAAAACAGGCTAAGGATTATTGCTGGGCGATAATGCATAGGGCACACTCAACTGCAAGGTCGTACCATTTGCCTGTTGGCCTGTGGCAATCCAATCAACCAGAATATTGTAAAAACTATCCCCTTCGTTCACGTAAGGAAAGCCGGAAGGATTTAACGGATGGAGTTCTGACAACATGGGTACAGCAATTATCGGATTATTCGGTGGATTCGTTACGTCATTTACATATGATGCAACCATATTGAAATCGGCGTTGACCTCCCCGATCAAATCAAAACGCGATTCCGGTGCTGACGCATGTGATCCATTGGGTTCTCCAGAAGCAAGATATGGCGAATGGCAACGTATACAACGAGCCTCAAACGCTTGCTTTACAGTTTGCCCAAACATCACAAAATCTAGCGTGGGAAGCGCGCTACGGATATTCCCGTTTTCATCAAATGGCGAATTTACAAATTGCGCACCCATGTCCACCCATTCGCTTAGGAGACGTTTTTCAACCGCTGTCATCATTCCACTGTGGTCGAGTCCGTGGTCCGGCAAGCCACGATCAGCAAACAGTTCCTGATTAAATATTTTTTCGATCAAATAACTTCCGCGGGCATATCCAGGCGTAACAAGAGGCAGTTGTCTATGAGGAATTCGCACGCCCTCAACGTCTTTAAACATCGGATATCCATCGGTATCGTACATGACTTCGCCCATTAACAGCTTTTCATAGGAAAAACTACGACCGGACGTCGAATCACCGTTACCGAGAGTAAGACCACTGGGATTATTTTCGCTAAAGTCACCATTGTGACAAAAACTACACGTCGCGTTTTGCCCATCGCTTCCCGTTCTTTCACGGGTGAACAGCGGGGCTATATGTTCTTTGAAGTTAATCACGCCATTTGTAGGCGCCGGGGTTAATAGCTGAGCATAACTAAGATCAACTATCTGATCACGAGGTCGTACGCCATCATCTGTCCAAACGTCGGAAAAAATCATTTCCTGGCGAAGTTCGACACTGGCAGGATCAAGACGTGCGCGTGTTTCCGCCATTGATTCCCCTTGAATAGCAGCACCAATAATCTGCGAACCATTTACGTCGCGCAAACTCGTGTTTCTATGACTACCAGCAACAGGAGACTGGTTAATCGACGTGTTATCTCGCGGAGAGTGACAACCTTTACATTGCAGCGTTTCTCCGGGCAGAACATGCAACCAACTGCTCTGCGCTTGAAATGCTCGGCCATACCTGTCGACCACCTGCAACGTAAAGGACCGGTTGGCAGGAACCTTCACTTGCACCGATCCATCGGGTTCGATAGGCGCATAACCGCTAATACGGCGCATACCATAACCAGTTTCGCCTATCGCGGTTCTTGAAATTCCAGGGGGTGTAAACTGTGATTCAATCACGCGCAAGAACCACGCGGGTCTTTGCGCGGCTGTAGTCACTGCAGGATCTTTAAGTTTTGCCAGATCAGGTATTTTTTCTCGATTGTCTTCCAGCGGGTTGAATGGCGAAGTCAATGGTATCGGGCTTAATGCGCGCTCTTCATGACTCAATGCTTCAGTGCCCATGTAGCCCAGACGGTCTGTGTCGTAGACACTGCGAATATTGATCAATCCTTCGTCTTTTTCTGGGGAAAACAAACCAGGATTTGTTTGCCCGCCCGCAATACTGGTTTGCGGTTTACTACGCACACTCAAAGCGATTGGTTCCAGGATTATTGACTCCGAACTCGCCTGCACCAACGGCAACAAACTTTTGTCCTGAATATTGAGCATATACAAGCCATATTTTGGTGCCACTTCCTGCTTTTTGATTTCAAACTGATCGTTCTCGTTCAAATTGATGTCGACACTTTCCGAGTAAAAACTGTAACTGACCAAAACGTTATTCTTTCCGTCTCGAATAGGAAACGGCGTACTGTAGCGCCCATATCGGGAGACACGATCATCTATTGGTACACGATGTATGGTAGCGCTCGTCTGTCCGGACTGACTTCGTAACTGTTCATTCAAACCAGGTGCGGGGCTATCTTCTTCAGAAAAATTTTTAACATCGAGCAGCATAATCGCACCGCCTTCCCAGGCGCTCTTAGTCGGCAGAACGGTAGCAATGACACGACCGTCGGCAAGTTGTCTCGCATGCAATATGGCTTCAGACGTTCCATGTGCACCATAAAGAGACGCAAGACCACCGCCGTCTGGATGAATGGTAAACAAACTGTAGCGACTATTGTTTGTGGACTCGTCCCAACGGCTAAACATAATGCGACCGTCATCCATCACCACCGGATTTCGTTCATGACTTTGGCTGAAAGACAGCTGCTCGATTCGAGTACCATCACGATTCATCACATGTAATACGACAGCAGGCAAACTGCCATTGTCCTCTACATAGCGATAACCAAGTTTGTCCTGACTCGCTTGCTGGCGATTGGAGATAAAAGCGATACGACCATCCGGCAAAAACACGGGATCGAGGTCATCACCCATATTTCGCACGGTAAAATCACTGATTACCGGATTGAGCTGTTCTGTATTCAGATCATAAGTCCAGATATTCCAGGTATCGTCGTTGGCGCACTCTTGCGCCGCTTGCGAAGAACAGCGCATGGAAAAAACTATCGTTCTTCCATCATAAGAAGGCTCTGGACCGGAAACATCACCAACGCCTTTTGTTAGCAGGCCGGTGATATTTTTTTCTTTACCGCCAATGATCGCCAGGTCACGTAGAAATAGATCACTTCCGGGATGATATTGAACCGGATTGTTGAGACTGGCGACACTGCCTGCGTTTTGTTGGTAGGGACGCTTTATATAGGCAATAGGACGGCTTTCGTCGACCAGAACAGGTTCTTCGCCGCCGAAATAACGACAACCTGTCGCTGGTATCGAGAGCAGTATGCAAAATGCAACCACGAACGCGGCACGCATCCGACCTCCTTCCCATCACATCCAGACAGTCTTCCTGTGCCTGGAATCCCACATTCAGGTATTTTGGTTCTATTGATTTTGTCTTGTAATGATTACCCAAGTTCCGAGGAAAAACCTAAGTCCCCGCCGATTACGTCGTAACAAGTGAGAATTGCCGCTATCACTCGTCAAATGACGTAATCAGAGAATTCCTAAACAAGACGGCCATAAAAGAGTACAGCCTATATTGAGTAGCTTAGCTTGGGATTAATTTTTTGAGTCGTAGTTAAAACATGAACTTAACGCCGAGCCGGAATGCACTGTCGAAATACTCTTTGCCAGCGCCATTTTTCAGCTCTACGCCGTATTGGCGATAGCTAACGTAGACATCCGCTTGATCTTGCAAGATCTTGTAGCCGATTAATCCAGCCACTTCCCATAACCAATCAGCATCAAGCCCCGTTACAACAGGGGGTGCACCGTAGGCGTCCATACCGACGAAAACACGATTTGCCGCTGGCAGGGTGTAATTGAGATTAAAACCCAGTCCAAGAGCAGCGGCGCTTACGCCAGGTTTAAATCCCAGGTAAATCTTACTTCCCAGCCCTAGCACCAGACCTGGCGCCCGGGTTCCGAGTTCGTCAATGACGTGAAACGATCCTTCAATGAGATAAGAACGGCTGTCGTTAAAAAGCAACCCCATACCCGCTTCACTACGACCAAAACTCTGACCACCAACCCACAAGTTGAATTTCATCAAGGCACTATGGTCACTCAAACTGATAAGCGCATTCGCTGCGTGAGCAGTTCCGCCCCACCCAGATATCGCCAACAACAAAAGAAGTACTGACTTTTTCATTCATCGACTCCGTAAAATTTTGCCTAATTTAACATATTGGCAAAAATAGAAAAATTACTTAGACAACAACTTTCTGCAGGCATAAAAAAACCCGCCTGTCAGCGGGTTTCTCAAAAGGCGAAAAACACACCTTATTTAATTTTAGCTTCTTTATATGTCACGTGCTTACGAACAACGGGATCAAACTTCTTGATCTCCATTTTTTCAGGCATCGTGCGCTTGTTCTTGGTCGTTGTGTAGAAATGACCAGTCCCAGCTGAAGAAACCAAACGGATTTTCTCACGCATGTTGAACTCCTAAACCTTTATACCGTTTCGCCACGCTTGCGCATATCAGTCAGAACCTGCTCGATTCCAACCTTATCGATAACGCGCATACCCTTGGTGCTGACACGCAGTCTTACCCAGCGGCTTTCACTCTGTACCCAAAAACGACGGTCCTGCAGATTGGGCAGAAAACGACGCTTGGTCTTGTTATTCGCGTGAGATACGTTGTTACCCGTCATCGGGCGCTTTCCTGTAACCTGACAAACTTTAGACATCGCTCTATTCTCCTAAAACCCTGCAACGCCTCGTTCTTCCGGGCGAAGGGGCGCATTTTATACCAGAAATCCTCGAACGATTCAAACCCCATACCGCAAATACTTGAGCTATCCATCAGTATCCCGCTGATCGACGTGTACCATGACCTTGGAACGCAGGAACCACCAGGTCAGAATAGCCCCTCCCGCGAGATAGCGACGGGTTTCCACCAGGGGGCTATCGGCAAAGGTAGCGCCTTCCATAAAATCGTAACGGACATAAAGCGTTAACTCGAAATTTCCGACTTGTTTGTACATCGCCAGGGAGTTCCACCAGCCGCCATACCCGCCAGAAGCCTGGTAAACATCAGGCACGCCGTAGTAAAAATTCTGAAACGACTGGTTGCTATAGCGGAACCCACTGGCCGCGCCAACCCGGAAACGCCCACCATCCCAATGTTGGTATAAATAGTAGAGATAAGGCGAGGCCAACCAGCCCTGGTAGTAAACCCCGCTAAAATCCGCGGCTACCCCAAAACGAAGGGGAAGCTTCAAATCCAGATTATGTTTTCCTTTGCGCGTTAACCGAATAGACAGCTTCGGCCCAAACTCCAGAGAAGGCGGCAATCCGTCCAAGTCCTTACGCGCCCCTGTCGATTCCTTAGGCACAGGCAGCCCCCAACCCAGACTCATCGACAGGGTCATACGATCACTGAGATGAAACCAGCGTCTGGCACTATCGCGAGAGTCCACCGAATATTTATCGCCTCGGACCCGCAATATCGGATAGGGCAAAAACAGATTACGCGATTTGGCCGCACCGCGGTAATACGGGAGATGCACGCCAAACAATCCGCCGCCAATCTCCCAACGGGGCAAGGTTTGCGCCGCAGTAGAGGCGCTGGCCAGCAGTAGTATTCCTATCAGGCTAAATCTGACCGTGCTCCGCAAAGGAATGAACAATCCCGTCTCCCACAATAAAGTGATCCAATACCCGGATATCGACCAGGGCGAGACCATCCTTCAGGCGCTGGGTCAGCGACAGATCCGAACGACTCGGCTCGGCAATCCCCGATGGATGATTGTGCGCAAAAATAATCGCTGCGGCATTATAGTGCAATGCACGCTTGACCACCTCCCGCGGATGGACACTGGCGCCATCTATGGTCCCGCGGAACATCTCCTCGAAACGGATCACCCGGTGTCGATTATCCAGAAATAGACACACAAATACTTCATGGGGAATATCCCGTAGTTGAGCCAGCAGATAGCGTTTGACACTTTCCGGGTTACTAAACGCATCCCCTCGATCGAGCGCTTCCAGAAGATGTCGCCTCCCCATCTCCAGCACCGCCTGCAACTGCGCGTATTTGGCTAGGCCCAAACCTCTCGCAGCACAAAAATCCTGCTCTCCCGCCGCCATCAGGTTTCTCAGACCGCCAAAATGCTGCAATAACTCTCTGGCAAGATCGACCGCCGTCTTACCTGCAATACCGGTTCGAAGAAAAATCGCCAGAAGTTCGGCGTCAGACAGGGCATGCGGCCCCTTTTTGACAAGCTTTTCCCGTGGCCGCTCATCGGCAGGCCAGTCCATAATAGGCATATCACCGCTCCTTTCTCATTCTTGTAATGCGGAATCTTTGTTGAAAACGGCGAGTACGGTAAACTTCAACGCTTATGAATGAATTAACGCAAAAAAAGGTCTTACTCGGCATCACCGGCGGCATTGCAGCATATAAAACTGCAGAGCTGGTGCGTCTATTGGTGAAGGCAGGTGCGCAAGTCAAAGTCGTGATGACACAAGGCGCGCAGCAATTCGTCACCGCGACGACATTCCAGGCGCTATCTGGCTATCCGGTCTACCACGATCACTATCAAAGCCCCGACGATGGCATGGAACATATCAGCCTGGCGCGCTGGGCAGACGTGTTATTGATTGCGCCAGCGAGCACTGACTTCATCGCCAAGATGGCGCATGGCCTGGCCAACGATCTTTTGTCTACCCTATATATGGCCACTCGCGGTATACCCGTCGCTGTTGCACCGGCGATGAATAACGCGATGTGGGCACACCCGGCCAACCAGAACAACATCACCCTGCTACGTGCGCAAGGCGTACATATCTTCGGCCCGGGAAGCGGCGACCAGGCCTGTGGCGAGACCGGCGAAGGGCGCATGTTAGAAGCAGAAGACCTGGCCAATGCCACCGCTGCCTTATTCAGTCCGAAAATACTCCAGGGCAAAACCGTCATGATCACCGCCGGTCCAACCCGCGAGGCCATCGACCCGGTGCGTTACTTGAGCAATCACAGCTCCGGCAAAATGGGCTACGCCCTGGCCCGCGCCGCCCATGACATGGGTGCCAACGTCGTATTAGTCAGTGGACCGGTTTCGCCTATAGTGTTACCCAAAGAAATCCAGACCTATCGCGTAACCAGTGCACAGGAGATGTTTGATACAGTCCGCAGTCATATTTCACGTGTTAACATCTTCATCGGCGCAGCGGCAGTCGCAGACTATCGGCCCAAGACGGTTGCTGACGACAAAATCAAGAAACACGACGCCAGCCTGGAAATCGAACTCGTGCGTAATCCCGATATCCTTGCCCATATTGCCGCGATGAAGCCGCGGCCGTTTTGCGTAGGCTTTGCCGCTGAAACAGAAAACCTGGACACCAATGCCCAGGAAAAACTGGTGCGCAAAGATCTGGATATGATCGCCGCCAATTGGGTGGGCGATAAAGCGGCGCAGAACAATACGGGATTTGATTCAGACGAAAATGCATTACACGTCTACACCCGGGAAAACGACACGTTGTTGCGCAAATCGAGCAAGCAACGACTAGCCAGACAATTACTCGAACTCATCGCAGAAAGGTACCATGAAACAGATACAGCTTAAGATCGTCGATCCACGCATCGGCACTGAATTCCCTTTACCGGCATACGCGACTCCCGGTTCAGCAGGCATGGACTTACGCGCCTGTCTCGATGTTCCATTGGAAATTCAGCCGGGCGAAACGCATTTAATCCCCACGGGCATTGCCATCCATATTGAAGACCCGAAGCTAGCGGCGGTGATTCTGCCACGCTCTGGTCTAGGCCATAAGCACGGCATCGTGTTGGGCAATCTGGTCGGATTGATCGACTCGGATTATCAGGGACAGTTGATGGTTTCCTGCTGGAATCGTAACTCCAAGCCTTTCACCGTTGAAGTTGGCGAACGCCTGGCACAGTTGGTATTCGTACCGGTTGTACAAGCATCGTTTGAGATTGTTGATGAGTTTGATGCAAGCCAGCGTGGTGAAGGTGGCTTTGGTCATTCTGGGACGAAGTAGTTTGAAGTAGCAGCATAAAGGTCGGGAGTTTGCTTTTTGAAACTCGCCGTGAACACGTCCGTGTGGGCTCGAAGGCGCCGTCCATGGCGCCTACGGTTTCAAAAAGCAAACTCCCGACCTTTATGCTGCTGCTGTTTTGGATAGCACGAATTTGAATTCAAGCACGAGCTGCATTGGGAGGGGATGGCCTTTTGAAAACCGTAGGCGCCATGGACGGCGCCTTCGAGCGTACAGGGAAGTATTCACAGCGAGTTTTCAAAAGGCCATCCCCTCCCAATGCAGCGGACTAGTTAAGGACACGAACCCATGACGCAAAATTACAATACAGACACCGCCATACCGGATACCATCTTCAAAGCCTATGACATTCGAGGCATAGTCGATGAAACCCTGACTACCGACATTGTGTATATGGTCGGTAAAGCCCTGGGAACGGAAAACCTCGCCGGTGGTGGCAACACCATAAACGTCGCAAGAGACGGCCGCCTCTCCGGACCGAGTCTGCTACAAGCACTCATTGATGGCATACTCTCAACCGGCTGCAACGTCATCAACGTCGGCCGCGTACCCACACCGGTGTTGTACTTCTCCAGTTTCCACCTCGAAACCGGCTCCGGTGTCATGCTCACCGGCAGCCACAATCCGCCAAAGTATAACGGCCTCAAAATGGTATTGAACGGCACCACACTGTCCGGCGGCACCATACAAGAACTCAAACAGCGCATCTTGAAAAAAGATTTTGCCACCGGCCAAGGCGAACTCAAGGAAATCGATGTAACCGAAGATTATTTAAATCGCATCACCAACGACATCAAACTCAAACGCCCACTCAACATCGTCGTTGACTGCGGAAATGGCGTTGCGGGCGAACTCGCACCCAAGCTCTTCAAAGCGCTAGGCTGTGACGTCACCGAAATGTTTTGTGAAATTGATGGTACTTTCCCGAATCACCACCCAGACCCGAGCCAACCAGAAACACTCGAAGACATTATTCACGCCGTCACCACAGAAGGCTACGACGTCGGATTCGCCTTCGACGGCGATGGTGACAGACTAGGCGTTATCTCCCCATCGGGAGAAATCATCTGGCCCGACCGACAAATGATCCTCTATGCCCGCGATATTCTCGAGCGTCTGCCGGGTGCGGAAATTATTTACGACATCAAATGCTCGCGTAACCTCGACCAGGCGATTAGCGAAGCTGGCGGCAAACCGCTGATGTGGATGACGGGACATTCATTCGTCAAAGCCAAGCTCAAAGAAACAGGTGCGCCACTCGCCGGTGAAATGAGCGGACACATCTTCTTCAAAGAACGCTGGTATGGCTTCGATGACGCGCTTTACACCGGTGCAAGACTATTGGAAATTCTATCCAAGGCAACGCAAAGCACCGGCGAGATCTTTGACAACCTGCCAAATTCCATCAATACGCCTGAGCTGCGTCTCGACATGAACGAAGGCGAGCATTTCGATTTCATGAAAAAAGTACAAGCCGTGGCCAGCTTTGACAACGCCAAAGTGACCACTATCGATGGCCTGCGCGTCGATTTCGAAGACGGCTGGGGATTGGCGCGTCCATCGAATACCACGCCCTGCATTGTTATCCGCTTCGAGGGCGATAACGAAACCGCTATCGAACGGATCAAGAACGCATTCCGCGAACTGTTTTTATCTGTCGACAACACCGTGAAATTACCTTTTTAATTGGAGAGCTATACAGAAGTATGAGCAAAGTGACACGCACACCCCACGATATCGCCGAAGTTCTGGTTGAGGCCCTGCCTTATATCCAGCGTTTTCACGGTAAGACCGTTGTTGTTAAATACGGCGGCAATGCCATGGTGGATGAAAATCTTAAATCCAGTTTTGCGCGCGACATTGTCCTTATGAAGCATGTCGGTATTAATCCGGTTGTAGTTCATGGTGGCGGCCCGCAGATTGGCGATTTATTAAAACGTGTGGGCAAGGAAAGTCAGTTTGTTGAAGGCATGCGCGTGACAGACACCGAAACCATGGACATCGTGGAAATGGTACTCGGCGGATTGGTCAATAAAGAGATCGTGAACCTGATTAACCAACACGGTGGCGAAGCGGTAGGCCTTACCGGCAAAGACGGACACACGATTCGCGCGAAGAAGCTCAAGATCACGCGCAACAACCCAGAATTGCAAGCACCCGAAATTATCGACATCGGTCATGTAGGTGAAGCCGAGTCCATCGATCCCTCTTTAGTAAACATGTTAGTTAAAGGGGATTTCATTCCGGTGATCGCGCCCATTGGCGTCGGAGAGGATGGCGCGTCCTATAATATTAATGCAGACCTCGTAGCAGGTAAGTTAGCCTCCACTTTACGCGCAGAAAAGCTTATACTCCTCACCAACACTTCAGGCCTGCTCGACAAAAACGACAAACTTCTTACGGGCCTCTCCACTGAAATGGTGGACGACTTAATCGCAGACGGCACGATCTACGGGGGGATGCTGCCGAAAACGAGAGCCGCACTTGATGCGGTTAAACAGGGAGCAAAGACCGCCCATATTATCGATGGCCGCGTAGAACATGCGGTTTTGTTGGAGATATTTACTGACAGAGGCGTCGGCACACTTATCCAGGGTTAGTGTCTTTGCAATTTCACTATTTATGGACTAGTTTTATTAGAGCATCCGGCCGGGTGTCAGAAATCGGACGTAACTGGCTGATTGGATGCGCTAACTTCAGCTTTTAGGAGCGCTCATCTTGACAACTGCAGTAGCGAAAACCTCACGTCGCCAACAAATCCTCGAAGCGTTGGCGAGAGAACTGGAACTCCACCCTGGAACACCGATTACCACAGCTGGCCTTGCCAAGGCCGTGGGAATTTCGGAGGCTGCGCTTTATCGTCACTTCCCGAGCAAGGCAAAGATGTTCGAAGCCTTGATCGAATTCAGCGAAGACACGATATTTGGTCTGTGCACCCGCATTGCCAATGATGAAAAAGGTGCAGCCAGCCGTTGCGATAAACTCTTGCGGGTATTACTCGGCTTTGCCGACAAAAATCCCGGCATTACACGCATATTGATGGGTGATGCACTCGTCGGTGAGCACGAGCGTTTACGTACACGTGTGGCTCAGTTCTACGAAAGACTGGAGACTCAAATCAAGCAATTCGTACGTGAAGGCGTGATGCATGAAGAATTGGCAGAAGATACGCCGATCAACGCCGTCGCCAACCTGTTGCTGGCTTCTGCAGAAGGTCGAATGAACCAATTTGTGCGTAGCGGATTTACCCGTAGACCTACGGAGATGTGGGACCAACAGTGGCAGACAATCTCTGACGCGCTGTTTGAACTATCGCTGGCGTGATTGCTTCTGGATAACCTTGAAACGCGCGATATCTTTTTGGTAACTGGTAGATAACTGCGTATGCTCCGAGCGCTTGCGCTCCATGTATTCGCGGTTTTTCACAATCAGTTCTTTTACCAGGACGATATCTTTGATCAGCTTTTCATCGACCGGTAACCCAGCCGCCAGAAGTCGACGTTTGCGTTGCTGCATAAATTCCAGATTGTGTTCAAACGCGCGGATATTGTTCTCGGTGCTGTTGATGATCTCACTTAGTTGCATGAGATTATTGTCACGCGCCGACTCGATGTCATGCACGCTCGCGTACGACTGTAATAACCTGACATCGTCAGGCTGCAACTCGTTTTCCGCGAAATCTGGTTGGCTTTTAGGCTGCGGTGGCACTACTTCCAGGGTAACGCCGTTAGCATTAACGATCTTATAACCCTTATGCTTCATTTCAGGCGGAATCTGGTCCTGGATAAGCGTTTTACCTCGTGAATCTTTGAACACGTAGTAAATGTCATTTGATGCGAAAACGCTCGGACTGCTTGCGCCTAGCAGCACTACTAATATAAATACGAATATTCCGTTTTCCTTAATCACGTTCATACCCTGAGAAATACATCTTGCAACTCTTTAGGTGACACAGATATAGTCCCCGCGTCCTCCCCCCAACTATTGCAGACAATCATGGATTGGTGGCAACAAGGTCTATTGTTCTTCATCTCCCTGATCGCCAATATCCTCTCGGCATTCGCCGGTGGTGGCGCAGGTCTGCTGCAATTGCCTGCCCTGATTTTTCTGGGTTTGGCCTTCAGCACCGCACTGGCGACCCACAAGTTAGCCAGCGTCTTTCTAGGTATCGGCGCAACTGTGCGGAATTTGAAGGAAGATGTCGTGGAAAAACAATTTGTTTTTCTCATTCTCGCCAGTGGGCTACCCGGCGTTTTCATAGGCGCCAATATCATATTGAATATAAAGGATAATTATGCCGAAGCCGCCTTAGGTGTTTTAACCCTTAGTTTAGGCCTGTATTCCAGATTCAGACCCGAACTTGGACAAAAACAGCAGCCTATTCACCGAAATCTGCGCGGTTTTAGTATTGGCGCTGGCGTGCTATTTCTAATTGGCGTTCTCAATGGCTCACTTACCTCAGGTACGGGCTTGTTTGTCACCTTGTGGCTGGTACGTTGGTTTGGGCTAGAGTACAAACGCGCAGTCGCCTATACCTTAATCCTGGTCGGCTTGTTCTGGAACGGTACAGGCGCTGCCACACTCGGACTACTTGGCGAGGTCGCCTGGGATTGGCTGCCAGCGCTGATATTAGGCTCAATCATTGGCGGCTATACCGGTGCCCATCTTGCGATTGTAAAAGGCAACCGATTGATAAAAAAAACATACGAAGTCATCACTATCGTTACCGGATTGGCGTTAATTTTCTAGAAAAACAATATTCAGTCCAGTTCGACTTTTGCCGACTATATAAGGAATGGAAACCCTGTACTTCGCTCGAAAGTTCACCCTAACCCCGCGCGTGTTTAAGTTACTCGTGGGCATCTGTTTGTTGTTTTCTGCGAGTTTAAGTCAGGCAAAAGTCGATGTCAGTGGCAGCGAAGTCCCCTTAGTCCCTCAATCACTGCTCATCGAAGACCCGGAAAATACATTAAGCCTCGCCGACGTGGCGCAAAGAGTACCCGAACAAAAACCCCATGGCGCGCGTACCGCGAGTTTTGGATTCACGGATTCCACTCACTGGTTTCTGGTTACTTTAAATAACCCGGAGGCAAACACGCTACAAAGGTTACTGGTCTTTTCCCCAACCTGGCTCGACTCACTGGATATCACATTAATAACGCCCGATGGGCACCAGCGTAATATCCAGGCAGGCGACTATTACCCGTTTTCGAATCGCACTCTCGACCACCGCAACATCAATTTCGAATTAATGCTACCACCTGGTGATAGCCAGCTCATCGTCCATACCAAAACATCAGATCCCTATCTGGTCGACATGACGTTATGGAAACTAGACGCCTTTCTTGAAAACGAAGCAGAAGACATCCTATACATTGGCCTGTTGTACGGCGCTGTCCTGGCTATGCTGCTATACAATTTAACGCTGTATATTTCTGTAAGAGAAAAGGTGTACGCCGCCTATATCGGCTATCTATTTTTCTTTTTAATCATGCATGCGACCTACAACGGTCATCTGTATCCCTTGCTCTGGCCAGATTCGCCAGTTTGGGGAAATTGGGCACATTCCACATTTATTTATCTGTTCGTTATCTCTGGCGTCGTATTCGCAATCAATTTTCTTGAATTACGTCAACGCCAACCTCGCGCATGGCGATGGGCGGTTGGGCTCGCCATCACGCTCAGCGCGTCTTTTTTATTGACCGCGCTTGGTGGTTACAGCCTGCATGTACGGACATCGATACTCTGGGTGGTATTTTATGCGCCATATGTTTTGGTACTCGGTGTTATATCACTCAAAGCCGGAAACCGGGCCGCGCGATTCTTTCTTACCGCCGCCCTCGCCGGGTTTGTGGGCTCGTTTATAACTGCGATTACGGTTAGCGGATTTATCCCTTATTCCTACCTGAGCTACCATGCCGTGGATATCGGTATGTTGATAGACGCTATACTGTTATCCATCGCACTGGCCGATAGATTGCGAATCGCGCGAGACGAAATTGAACGCGCTAAAGCCGAACTACTTACAACTAATCAGCGCTATACCGCAAAACTTGAAGAAACCGTGACTCAACGAACCTCCGAACTGCGTCAAGCCAACCTCGATAAAGATACGTTCTATTCGATCGTCGCACACGATCTTCGCGGACCAATTGGGGGGCTTGATACGCTATTCAATCAACTGGTCAAAAAACCGGGGGATATCGATGATGAAACATTGAAAGAAGCGCGTATGGCCACGCGGAGAACAAAAAATCTTCTCGAAGAATTGCTATCGTGGGCACGTAGCCAGAAAGGCGAAATGACACTCGTGTTTGAATGGGTCGATGTAAAACAAATATTACTACAGATGCAAGACCTTTTCTCTATGCAAGCACAAAACAAGTCCATCACGCTAGATTTGAAAATTGAAGATAGCTGCATGGTTAACGTCGATGCAAGCCTGTTAAATACCATTTTACGCAACCTGGTTGGCAACGCTTTGAAATTCACACCGCCCGGCGGACACATACACGCCTATCTAAGCGAGGAAATCGACACCTACAAGTTTCATATCGTTGATAGTGGTGTCGGCATATCTTCAGAGACACAGGAAAAACTATTTCGACCGGAAGAAAAAGTTTCATCCAAGACAGGTACCGGTGGTGAAGCCGGAACCGGTCTTGGATTAATTCTTTGTGCCGAATTCGTTCATAAACTTGGAGGCGAAATTGGCGCGACAAGTAAACTGGGAGAAGGATCTACCTTCTGGTTTACGCTGCAAAAACCTAAAACCATGCCTGCGCAACAAACTGCCGCTGGACACAGATAAACGCTTTCCATCACCTAAATACTTATGCGTTACTAACTCACGATGTCGTGTGACGCTAGAAACTCATCAGGCACATCGGCCGTTTTTCGGCCTGCAATCGCAAAATAATACAGAGGCTCGCCTTCAATCGACAACCTATGCCTGTATCGTTCGATATGGTAAACATCGAGATATTTTGAAAATATCAACTCTCGCATCATTCTCGAAAATCCCGATTTGACGTTGGCATCGAAGAACGTGTCCTTAATATTAAACGCTATCCAGCCTTGTGCTTTAATAATATTGAACGCCTCGATGAACGCCTTTGTCGGTATATCTCCGAAACCTAAGGCCGCAACGGTGTCCATACAATCACACTGCCAGGAGCTAATATCCGCTTTCTTTTCTTCATCAAGATGAATGAAGTCCTCGACATAATACGCATCATATAATCCAGGTCTATCACGCACAGTGGCCTCATATGCCTCTGAAATGATATCTACACCAATGAGGCGTGACACGCCTTGCTTCTTAAGTGCCTCTCCCATCATTCCATTACCAGCACCAAAGTCCAAAACTCGTAGCTCAGACAAGTTATCTTCGGACTGCTCTAACGATGCCTGGAGTATCGTAGCCACTTTATCAGGCGATGTGCATTTCAGGCGATCATAGAAAATTTGCTCGTACAAACCCTGCACTTGATAAATTTTGTCATAATCATGAAACCGGATCTTACGCTGTTGATCATCTTTCTGAAGATAAAAATATGCCTCATCTTGATTGAGATTAGATGATTCGGGTTTTGGAAATTGTATTCTGTGTCGTCGTAACATAAGACTCCTGATTCCAGTTGAATGGATTAGCGCAGCCAGCTCAACAGAAGTTAAACCGGCCGATAATGATCGGGCGCATTTCTTGAATACGATGATAAAACTGATAAAGAATAACTATGTAGATTTCGTCAGCAGAACCAAAAGTTTCAGATAAAAATAATTATCGGCTGAAAAACGCAAATACTAATATTGCTAGTGAGGCACACATTATAACCTATTCCTGAGATTTCTCATGCCGAGTTGCCCACTTTATGGGGAAGCTTACGGTAATACCCTTTGAGTAGGCAAACAAAATAATCCTTAACAAAATCGCCGGATGGTAAGCAGGACGTCTACCGTCATTGTTTTGATAGCGGGGATAAAATATCGACAGATCAAGTTTCTCGTCGAGAAGATGATGCATGGTGAATTCAAACGTCCCTGGCTGTAGTTGATCCTTGAAATTAACTACCACCATCGACGTTTGATCGCAATTTTTACCTATGAATTTCGGCATCAGCATGTTTCCCTATGCGCGCTGCCAGTTTATCAGTTAAAAACACGAGAATGGGGGTTTTCTACAGCCCCAACGTTAAGAGCAGCGGGCGAGTGTAGCGAGGTCCGGCCCCATAGGGGCAAGCTTGATCTTTTTGTTATACGTTTTACGCAACTAGCTTCTTCACATTGAGGTTCTTGCGTTCTTTTTCCGCAAACCAGAGATCATATTGAATTTGCTGATTGAGCCAACTTTCTGCCGTTGTATCAAACGCGATAGATAATCGAACAGCCATTTCGGGGCTTATGCCCGCTCTTCCATTCAGAATATTGGAAAGCGTTTTACGGCTCACCCCCAAAGCTTCTGCAGCCTCGGTTACAGACAAGCCAAGTGGCTCAATACACAGCTCTCTAATTACTTCGCCAGGATGTGGCGGATTATGCATTTGCATAGCGTCTATTTCCTAATGATAATCTTCGTAGTCAACAACATAGGCATCCTCACCTCGAAATTCAAAAGTAACTCGCCAGTTTCCGTCAACACGAACTGACCAAATACCTTTCCTATTTCCTGTTAGTTCATGCAATCTAAGTCCAGGCAAATCCATATCTTTTGCACCGGTCGCTGCGTGAAGTCTACCTAGAATGATTCTTAGTCGGGGCGCGTGTTTAGCCTGCACACCAGCTTTCGTTCCTTTTAAAAAGAACTTCTCCAGGCCCTTGTGCATAAATTCCTTTATCATACGCCGAGCAGTGTAACCTGTTACGTTACAGGTGTCAATCTACGGAGTGGAGGGACGTATAACGTTCAGAGCAGTGAGCGGAGGGAGGTCCGGCCCTGAAAGGGGCTTCACTGACTTGTATTGTTATGTGCGATTTTGCCATGTTGATGGCCTTTGTCGATTGTGAAGTACGGCTATTACACTTATTGATGTTTCTTTTTCTATGAAATAGACTGCGTAAGGAAAGCGCTTTATGAACGTACGGCGGATAGGGCGAAGAACTTCAGGAAATTGCCTTGGGTTCCTCCCTATTCTTGCAAGTCCCTCTTCTATGCAAAGTAAAAAATGGCTACCGAGTCCTTCTCGTTTTACTCGTACCATGAATAAGATTCCGATATTTCTGATTCTGCTTCTTCTCGAATTTCGAGTTGTTTCATTTAGAATCCATTATTCTTTTCTTCACTTCATCCCATGAAGAACCGCTGTTTGGGTTTAACTCGTAGGCTTTTAGCCGTTCTTCGAGTATTTTTCTATGTTCATCTGATAACGGAATTGACGATTCATCTTCAAGCGCACTATCCCAAAGCTCTTCGGCTAGAAGCATCTTTTCAGCAGCGCTAAGATTCTGAAATTTAGACATAATTCAGCTCCAAAGAGTATTTATAGACCTTATTCTAGCCGAAATCTCGGGAGGCGCCTACTAGGTCTAATTTGGCACTAAATCAAGCACATAACATTAAAGCTGTGCGGCGCAAACGAAACGCAGCGTAGTTTGCGTCCAAACGATCGACTTGTTATGCATTTATGTTTATCTCGTAATTTGCCCTTCCGGCCTCACCAGATTTAAATGAGCCAGATCCTTCAATATTGGTAAGCTCTCCAGTTCCTGAGCCTGGAACTACTACAAAGCTACTGCTAGCTACACCATTCTCAAATTTTCCATTGTGTTGAAGTGTGAAGCTTCCTGATTTTCCATTGACTGTACCAGCAACAACCTCAAAACCAACAAATAGTGCTTGAGCTTCTGACTGATATGACATCAAGTATTGAGTTTCGCTAGAGCCTTCAATGGCTCCTGTATATGTTTGGGTAATTTTTGCATGACTTTTCTTGGTTCCACCTTCCCCCTCATTATATGGAGTTTCGTTCCATCCTGTGATCTGAAAAGTTCCTTCCATTTTTATCCTCCTCTAATTGATGGGTGAATGCATAACGCTGTGAGCAGCATCCGAGCGGAGCGTGGTCCGGCCCCGAAGGGGCTTTACTGGCTTGCATTGTTATGCGGCTGACTCTTGTTCGATATCCCAACCAGGAAATACAAGTACCGCTGGATGGCAAGCCAACGCTCTAGCGAGTACTTTTGCGCGCTCAACACCAAGCTGTACTCGATCGTTTTCTATCGCCGAAATAGTGGACTGGGGAATTCCTGTTAGCTCCGCGAGATCATTTTGGCTCATCTCCTGAAACTCGCGCATTATTCTTACCGATTCACCAACAGTAACTGTAATCCGCTTTTTAGACTTGATGTAATCTTTCATATTTTTTTCCTCTGATAGTCGTGAGGAGTTACTTTTACTACCTTAACTAGTATTTCTTCTTTTTCCACTTTATAGATAACTCTGTACTGCAAATTGAGCCTAGATGAGCGGTATCCCTTCCATTCTCCCTTTAAAGCTTCGTCACGTAACCCCTTGATTTTGAGAAGTCCTTCAGGGCCAGACATCGATACAATGTCCTTCCACTTCTCGTAACGCTTTATGACATCTTTTGGCACGCCAGAAAGCTGCTTCGTAAGTGCCTTATGTTCATATATTGACCACATACCGAATTATAGATATATCATATATGGTATGTCTATTAGCGGACGCATAACGTGATAGCTAAGGGGCCGAGCGGTGTCCGCGAGGTCCCGTGCGAAGCATATACTTGAGCGCCATGTTAGGTGTCATTACTACTTTTCCTAAAATACATAGCACCAAGATCGTTAATTCTATGCCCGATAATTTTCTTTCTGGGCTTGTCTACTAAAACAATTAAATATTTATCATCTTCTGGGACAGCAATACCAATATGTTGATATTGGCCATCTGCACTTTCATAAATATGATTTACTTTCCAGTCCCAAGCAGAGCAATTGTGATATTCGGCCTCAATTATGGGATCGGCATAGCCCCATAGATCAACAATCTCATCAGCTGTTTCAGTGATGTTTTTCATGGGAGGAGTGAATGTTATTTCGTACTCTTCCTTTGTTAATTCACGTATTTCCAATTTACACCTAACGCCAAGGTGAACAGCCGAGCAAAGCGAGGTCTGAGCCGATAGGCGAATTCAACCTTTTTGTTATTCGTCCAAGGCTAGAACCTGACACGATACCCCACCATCATATGTTCATATTGATAAACTATCCCATAGCCAACGGCACCACCAACTAGAGAACCAAATACAATAGCGGGTACATTAAAGAGGCTACAGTTTCTGCTACTAAATGGACTAAATGCATCGGTGCAAAATGTAAAGATTGCTGCTGCTAACGCTCCAATACTCGCCCCCATTCCAGTCGCAGTTCCCCGATCTACTAACTTCGCCTGCGACTGAATCAATATCTGCGGTATTCGATCTCTCTTAACGATTGGAATTAAGTTGATTGAGTTCCCTAGATCTCGATTTTCTTCGATGTTTAGCGCAAAATGATGCGGGTCGGCAGCATTACTGGCGAAACTATAAGAATGTTGGAATAGCACACTTACGATGAATACTTTTATTACAATATTGACATTTTTCATATATGCATCAACTCAAGTAGTGCGAATAACGCTCAGAGCAGCGGCCGAGCGGAGCGAGGTCCGGCCCCGCAGGGGCAAGCTGGCTCTGCTTGTTATGCGCTACTTTGGATGGCATTTCACTCCTTTTTTACCATAGTGCTTTTCGCCATACCAAGTTTCCCAGTCATAGCCTAGAACTATAGATGTTTTGAAATCCTGTCGTCCTTCAGTTACTTTTCCGCTACAGTAGTAGTTTCGCGCTCGAACATAATACGCTTGAGCCTTGTTTTCTTGAAATCTACTAATATACCTGCTGCAAACATCTACACCCAACTCATACTCTTCAACATACTCAAGAGTCGTACAGTAGCTCATTAGATAACCAGGCTCTTTAGATTTTTCCACTAGGTCAAGAGACTCCTCAATTAAACCAACAGCCTTTTTCCATTTTCCGGAATTCGATAGCGTTTGCACGACATAAAAATATGCCAATGCTTCTGCTTGGTCTTGCTTTTTTAAACGATTAAGAACTACTACGGCTGCCTCATCTAAAGAAAATGCATTACTAAACTCTAGAATTCCAATAAGAGTTTCTTCTTTTAATTTACAATCGCCAGGCTCAACAAGGCGAACAATGGGGTCTATGACCTTTAAAGCAAAATCTCGATCGGCGTATCTATATATATCTTCTCCCTTAATCATAGCTCTGAGCATTACCACCAAATTATCTTCACCTTCGCTACAAGAGTCCTCCGCGAATAGCACTTCTCCATATGCAATACTAAGAGCGACTAAAATGAGACAAAGTAATTTCATAGTTCTATAGGCGCATAACGCTTGTAGCACAGGCAAAGTTGAAGCGTAGCGAAAACTTTGTCCTTGTGGCTACACTTGTTATGTTCTTCCTGTTTTAACTAACGTATAACATTTATCTTTGGCCGACGGCACCCTAACCAAATATACAAACCGATACCACATCGCAATTTTGCTGAGAATCAATTTATGTATTAGCTCATTTGCGCAAAATGCATGCTTTGATACCAATTTCATGTCATTAGATATGTTACGTATTTTTCCGTTAAATACATCGATGCTCACAGGCAACTTATCAGTGGAGTCCAATACATTTAGATATTCTTTAATTTCATCTATTCTTTCACACAATATCGGGTATATTTTATCGATCATGCTAAGGTGAGTAGCTAACGAGATATTCACAGGCAAAATTCTAGACATAGACATTGTGTACATTGGCGAAAGTTTTGGTTTTTGTTTTACTAGCAAAGTAGCATACAACAAATCCCATTTTGCTTTTGGGACGCGCTTACTTGCCGCAATTTCTGCTATGCGTGACCTAGCTGCAAATATATGCAGCAAATCTGGAACAATCACCATAGCAGAAACTATTTCGTCTCGGTTCTTTGCATTCCATGCCACGTACATGGCAACTAAAAGCGCAAATACACCGCCAAGAAAAGATCCGGCCAGAGTCTGCCACTTATCCATAAAATTTACTAGATCATTCATTGCAAGTTATTACCAAGTGAACATAACGCCAAGCCAAGAGGCGCTGAGCGCAGCGAAGCGTCCGAGGGAGCGTAGCGACCTTGGGCGACTGGTTATAAGCCTTGTTTGTTGTGCCACTCATGACTACAACCACCTTTACATTCCATTTCTCTTCTTCGATTATCCGCCGCAGCGAAGATGGCTACAAAAAGCTGAAAGGCTCGATATTGATCTAAACCTGTCATACTCAGTACTTTTTGCCTAGCCTCATTAAACGGTTTCGACCTAATGAGAACGCAGGGAGAATATGTTTCCTTCAGCCCTGAATTTTGCATACCCAGATCGATATCTTCAACCGTTGGATGCGATTGAAAGATACACATATCTAGGGAACGCATAATATCCATCTTTTGATTTTCGTCAGAATCTTCAAACCATTTCAGCCCATCATCAACAGATATGAGATTCTGCGCAATCTTGTTAATAGTTAGTTCTCGATCATTCATTCTTGTGCTTATAACGCTCGCTTTTGCGGCGGGTTTGAAGCGCAGCGGAAAACCTGTCCGCCAAGAAGCGCTTGTTAAGTTTTATTTGGCACCCCAAAATATCGCGGCACTCTTGTTTTATAACTTAGATACTCCTCA
>Ga0224496_10000158_pt1 | contig 50147 bp, 50 predicted proteins | sample SF_Jul11_sed_USG_2_FD_168127 | JGI IMG/M metagenome (GOLD analysis project Ga0224496, IMG submission 168127) | Sediment microbial communities from San Francisco Bay, California, United States - SF_Jul11_sed_USGS_8_1 | ecosystem: Environmental > Aquatic > Marine > Sediment | place: USA...
GACAAGAGTTTCCACAAGATTTTGTCGATGACTCTACAGAATCGACAAGAGTTTCCACAAGATTTTGTCGATGACTCTACAGAATCGACAAGAGTTTCCACAAGATTTTGTCGATGACTCTACAGAAGTTAAATTCAAAAACTTTTCAAATAATTCTACTGCAAAGTTTGAATTTTTGAAAAAACCTTGTCGTAGATACCGACTGTTTTTCCTTTTTTTAAATTATTTTTTATATACCATAATGTGGATTTGTTGATTCCTAATCTTTTTCTTTCAGACTCATTCATACTCAATATCTTTTCTCTTAATTTCAAATTATCTTCTCGATCAAGAGTCATTGTTGGAATGTTAGTTTCAAGTTCTTTCTTTTTATCAGAAATGAAATTAGATAATTGCTGTAGATTGTCTTGAAGTATAATCTGATATGAATAATTCTTTTGATTTTTATAATTATATCTAGCATTAAAGTTTGAATTTATTTTTTCAATTAACATCTTAGCAACATTTTCACCTAATCTGGTATGGTAATTTTCTGTAATAATAAAATCAGATTTCTTGATCTTCTTTTCTTCTAATAATTGAATTACAGAAACATCAATTATCCATCTAAATAATTCCTGAATATCATATACTAATGGTGTTCTACTCTGATTAACCTCATGCAGAAATCCGATGGAATAATCCAATCCTACTGAATTAATTGCCTTTCTGATTTCAGATTCCAAAATAGCATAGCCATAATTCAATAAAGCATTAATCTCATCTGAAGCATTATAGTTTCTTGAATTTGTCTTGTTCTTTCTTCCCGTGAAATTAAACTCTGGATTTAGTTGATTGAATATTGCAGTAAGATTCTCCAAATAAATCCCTGCAATTCTTCCCTCGTATGTCATCAGTTGCTTGATAGATTTGGAAATGTCTTGATTCTCACTGTTTTTCATGATTTTTAACAAAAACAAGTCTTCTTTTTCCACAGATTTTCTAATGTCGACTATGTCTATGGATTCATAAAATTCAGATAATTCTTCAAGCAAATTGAGTGACTGTTTTACCTTGACCTGTACAATGTTCAAGGCAATCTCAAATCTCATTTGAGAATCAAGGTATTTTTGATATTGTTTTATTCGCAATTTGCCTGATTTTGGCTGCTCAGGCATTACATTTGCCAATATCTGACCATTCCAATTCAATAATGTCAAATTGATGTTGTGCTTTGAGAGCCACCGCATTGCCTCAAACGTGATGTTGCCAGTATGACCGTCTATGATTATCCCATCATAGGTAATTTTATGAGGGTAAAATTCATCTTTTTTGCCCTCTATCTTGTTGTATACAGTTAGTTTTCTTTTTTCCACATAAATTGACGTTCCAAAACCCGAAATTAACAGTGAATTCATTATTCATCGTCCTCTTCTTCAGTTTCTACAGATCTTCTGACAAGTTTTCTTCGTTTAGGTGTCCTGAGAGATTTTCCTTTTTCCTTTGGTTTGGAAGCATTATTTTCTGATTTGTAAAGTACACGTCCTGGCCATTCATCATAGGCCATTGTAAATGCCTGATTGTCATGTGGGTTTTCTAGGGCTGAAACAAGCCGCATGTCTAATCCTGCAAATCTGCCATCTTTTGCAAACACCTTCTTGAATCCTCGCGCTATTGTAGTTGGCATACGAAGTGGTATAAACGCCCTCTCCTCCAAATCCTTTAACACCATTTCAAAAACAAAATCACGAAGAATGATTGGTTCTTTTGCATATTTTTTGTATTTATTATCTAAGTCAATCATGTGCAATACCAGACTTGGAGAATAATGTAATAGAGTTACTATAACTTCATCGTCATATTTGAAAAAAGTAATGTGTCTGAAATAATGTTTGTCCATCTTGAAGTGATATTGTTTAGAATGTGATTGCACCTCTTTGTCTTTTAAAAATAATTTATAAGATTTGTTAAGAAAGTGTGCTATGGTTTTTTTATTTAAAAATGATTCAGTGTATTCGGTGTTGTACCAATACCTTGCAATGTCGATTGGTTTTTCAAAGTTTGATAATGTATCCAAATAATTCATTTCTGAACCGATAGGTAAATGGTATGGAAATTTCAACTCTTTTGTTTTTAGTTTTTTTTGTAATCTCTTTGGAACCTTAACTTTAACCGAATCAAAATCTATAAACTTTGCATTTTGTATTTCAACTTTTCTCAATGACAAATCATTTGTTTCCAAAAATAACACTATTTTTTTAAATGACTCTAGTGTTTTCTTCCATTTGAAATAACTTCCTATTCCACTTTTTACTCTTTTTTCTAAATAATTATCATCCACAAGCCAGCTGAGATGACCTCTTATCCCTCTTGTTTCTTTGACATTGAACACCACTTCCATGTAATCATAGATTTCTGTGGCTGATCTTTCAACATCAGATACATATCGTAAGATTGCAATTTTAACAAAATTTTTTGGAAATTTGTCACCTGGATTTCTTCTATCTGGAATGGTAATTGGTTTTTCCACTTTTAATTTATTGTATAGCGTGTTATTTATTGTTTAAATTTACCATGGTATATTATTATTAAATTACCAATAAATGATATAAATAGGCATAATTTATGCCTATAAGGTAGGTATTATTTTTAATTCATAAATCACTATGTGCTGTATTATCTATACTAATACCATGGATGCAAAAAGCAAACTGAAAAAAATCCTCAAAAAGGATTACAGTCGACTTGTGACCTTGCCCCTTTTTTGGCTAACAATAGCCGGGCTTGAAGCAGGAGACTATGTGGAAATGACCATGGGCAAAGAAAATGAGCTAGTCATTAAACCATACAAAAAAGAAGAGGAGGAAGAACAATGAAGAGAACAACTTCCTCTTCTTCTTCAAATAAAAAGAGAAGGATAAAGGATTTGGACAAGATCACTCCAAAACAAATTTCCAAATACGAAGATTCCCTTGAAGTGTTGCAATTGATGAGGAAACAGAAAATGACTCTGACAAAAGCATCGAAGACTGTTGGCATTTCTTCAAAGACAGTCAAACGACATCTTGGTTCAGTTATTCAAAAAAAGTCAAACAGAATCATTGCAAAACAAAACGATAACCTCCCAAGAAAAATCAGAATGTACCAAAATGGAAAAGAGATTTGGGTACAGGTTAGAGGCAATAAGAGAGCAGCAGAGATTGCAAAATATCATGGAGCAGTTGGCAGAAGACTAAATCAGGGACAAGCAGACGCAATGAAGAACTTTGAGAACAAATCTATTAAAGATTCCAAAGGAAAGATTCACAAGTTTGAGACAAACTTGAAAAAGTTACAAGATATTGCACAAAGAAGAGAAGAGTCAGAGTTTTTCTCAATATATGGAGGCAAATAAGTAAAATGAAAAAAACAGAATATTTTGATGGCCTCAAACATAGAAAAGAAGAAAAAGATTGGACAGAGAAATTTTGTCTCGGGCAAGGAATCTGTTTGGCATGCGGACATGATGATCCATTTGACTTGGAGTATCATCATGTTGGTGCCCAATCAAACAGCATTGTTTTGGTATCTCTCTGTCGCAATTGCCACGGAAAATTATCAAGAAAGCAAATGAAAAGTTGGCCAGAAGGGTGGTATGATAAGGAAAAGCCTAAGAAGGCAATGACGGCATTTCTTTTGAGGGGAATGTCTGACTTGTTGATACTGGTGGGTCATAATTTGAGGTCGATTTCAGATCAGATGCTTTCAGGTGCAATATGACATGACTGAGAAGGAAATCGCCGCCATCCGTGCCTATACAGTTCCAGTCTTGGAGGGCAAAAAGAGGCCTGCCCGTACTAACTTTGCAAATAATTCGTCATTTGAGAGAGTTTTGGTGTTTGATACGGAAACTAGAACTGACCTGTACCAGAACATGACATTTGGTTACTTTGCTGTTTATAATAATACCCGACTGGATGTGTCTGGAATTTTTTATGATCCTGTCATAGTAACTACAAAAGAACAAGAGATTCTAGAAAAATATTCTGCTCAGAATAATATTGAACTTTACACTCTTGACGAGTTCAGAAAAGTGTTTCTTACCGAAGTGTTTGACTTGCAAACTCTGTGTGTCGGATTTAATCTCCCCTTTGACATCACAAGAATTGCGTTAAGGGCAACTGAAGGCAAACTTGCAAATCAAGGTGGATTCTCAATGGTATTATCTGAGGAGAAACACTATCCTAGATTAATCATAAATCACATATCATCTACACTGTCTTTTATAAATTGGGGAAGCACAGTTGATGCTCAGAAACAATACAAGTTAAAAAATAATGAGAATTACTTTAGAGGAAATTTTCTTGATCTTAGAATGTCAGTACATGCATTGACAGATAAAAAACATACGCTGGAATCTGCATGCAAGGCATACAAAACAGAATACCAAAAACAAAAAACAACCGAATATGGAAAGGTAACGCCAGAGCACATAGAGTACTGTATTGCAGATGTCAATGCAACATATTCTCTTTACAAAAATGTAAAAGATGAATTTGAAACTTTCAAACTAAACATTCCAATCACAAAGGCATACACTCCTGCATCAATTGGAAAGGAGTTTCTAAAACAGATGGGAATGAAGTCATTTAAGGAAAAGAATCCAGAGTTCTCAGATGAAGTAATCGGAAACACGATGACCGGTTATTTTGGTGGAAGAACTGAATGTAAAATCAGAAAGACTCCCACCAAGGTTGACTTGCTTGACTTTCTTAGCATGTATCCTACAGTTTGCACATTGCAAGATCTTTGGAAGTTTGTAATTGCCGAAAGTATTGATTACAAGGATGCAACAGATGAAATTAGAAATTTTGTAGATGACTTCACTTTAGAAGACCTTCAGAACAAAGACAACTGGAAGCAATTTCAGGCCATAGTTCAGGTGATGCCAGAAGATGACGTATTACCTCTCAGGGCCCAATACGGAGACAGACACGCCTGGAATATCGGAATTTCTTCAGTAACATCCAAGATTCCTCTCTGGTACAGCCTGGCAGACATTATAGCCTCAAAACTATACACTGGAAGGACTCCAAAGATTCTCAAGGTGCTAAGATTTGTTGCAGGTCCTCCGCAAAAAGGTCTGAAGGAAATTGACATTCATGGCATCAAGATAGACCCATACTCACAGGATTTGTTCAAGGAACTTATTCAGTACAGAAAGCAGATACAGGAAAAACGTAACAGATTTGACAAAGACGATTCAGAATACAAATACCATGACAGAAAACAGCAGGTAGTCAAGATCATAACAAATGCAATCAGCTATGGGATATTTGTAGAGATTACCACACTAGACAGAAATCAAATACCTGTTGATGTGCATGGTCTTGTAAATTTCAAACAAAAGAAAGACAAGATTGAAAAGCCAGGTTTCATGTTCAATCCGATAATTGCAGTATCTATAACCTCTGCATCAAGATTGTTGCTTGCAGCAACTGAAGTGTTATTGGCAAGACACGGTGTTACACATGCATATTGTGATACAGATTCTATGGCAATTCCCCCACAATATACAAAAGAAGTACAGGACTTCTTTGCAAATTTGAACCCTTATGATTTTGATGCAGATATTTTCAAGCTTGAAAAATCAAATGTCTGGTTCTATGGAATATCTGCAAAAAGATACTGTCTGTATACAATAGATGAAAAGACAGGAGATGTAATCATTGATGAAGAAAAATATTCCGCGCATGGATTGGGACATTTGTTAGACCCGTTATCAAACTATGATGACAAAAAACAAGTTGCTTGGCATATTCAAATCTGGAAAGACATACTTGATCTAGATTACAAAAAAATAACAATTGAGAAACTATATGAAAAATATGATAACAAGTATGCAATTCAAAAACTTGGCATATCGACACCAACGGTTCTAAACCGAATCAAAGATTTCAATGAGGGAAAGGATTACCATTCTCAGATAAAACCATCCAACTTTTGTATTGTAGGATTTAGCAACATGGCGGATGAAGAGACGGGGGAGCAAATCAAACCATTAGCACCATTTCAAAAATTTGTCAAGGATGCTGTGTTTGATGATTTTATTGATTACAATACCAAAAACAGTAAAAAACTGAGAGGAAAAGAATACTGGAAGTCGTTTTGGGACACGTTTGATGAGTATCTCAGACATCCTGAATCAAAATTTGATGGAGATGTCGGAGTTCTAGAGAGAAAACATGTGGTTGTAAGTGATATCAAACACATTGGAAAAGAAAGTGATGTTCTCAACGAGCCGTTTGGATTGGATGAGTTCAGCTATGAATTCTATGATGACCCTGAAAGAGTAGATAGAGAGTTTAAAGAAAACATGGATAAAATTTTGGATTTGGAACCTAAGGATGTCATAAAATTTGGAATTAACAGAACAACCCTCTGGAATGTGAAAGAGAGAATCAAGAATCAAGAAATTGAAAAAATATCTGATAAAATCAAAATTAAATTAATTTCATTGTTAAAGTTAAGTGATTGATGTTATGCTCTCGAAGAGTATTGTCTAATTAGTTTTGATTCCTTCACATTAGGTTCGAATCGGATGGGATTCACCTATCAACTTGGGTATAATTTTGGGCGCATCTATTGAATTGATCTAATTTTATGAAATTACATTCATCTGGATCTTAATAAAATGTCTTGTTGTTTTTTGTACTTGTAATATTTCCATATTACGGGAAGTGTAATTAATGGAATTATCCACACGGATGTCTCAGTAATTGTTTTTTCCACAAGTTCTAGGTTATTCAAGATGTCTGGCTCAATTTTTAGTGTGGTCCATGGATTATTAAACGAAACAGGTTTTGATGAATCATCTGGAATTGGGTTTACAATTGCAGTAAATTCGGAAGGATTCTGGTTTGACTCTTCCTCCTCCAATGATTGAGAATTCTTTTGTTTTGTAATTTCATTTGACTGTTTAATTTTTTCAACAGGCAATATGGGATTGATAATTAAACTAGGGAAATCAAATACTGAGATATGATCATTCCATACTTCAGATACATAAAGTAAATCATCTTCAAAGATCAAAAATGCAGGATATTTTACTTGTTCATTTAAAATAGTCCCTAATGGATTGCCATTGATGTCAAATACAAAGACACGATCATTATTAACACCTGCAACATAAAGCAAATTCTCATAAAACGACAGATGAACTACCGAACCCTCTAACAATCCTTCTCCGATGGTTCTCACAAAATTACCCTCCGTATCAAACACCGAGATTCTACTGTCTGAATCCATGGAAAGAGATCCATTTTTTGGAATAGATTCCATCACATAGAGTAAATCATTGTGAATCTTTACAAAATAAGGAAATGAACCTATCTGGCCTTCTCCGATGGTTCTCACAAAATTACCCTCCGTATCAAACACCGAGACTTTGTGCTTTCCGATACTTGCAAGATATACCATCTCATCGTAAATTATTAAATGAGAATCTACTCCTACGTGTCCTTCTCCGATGGTTCTCACGAAGCTCCCATCAGGATTGAATACTGATATGTTGTACTTGTCGTTATTGTCACGACCTGACACATAAAGTAAATTATCATGAAAAACCATATGGTCAGCATCAGATATACGTCCATTCCCAATCTCGTTCACAAGTAATCCGTTTTCATTAATAACAGATATCTTGCCGTTTCCATCACGCATAGATTCCATCACATACAGATCATCATTGTGAAAAGTAAAATGAAATGGTGAAGTTCTAATTGCTTCCCAAATATTTTTTACAAATTTACCCTCAACATCAAACACTGATATTTTTGAGTCAATACTATATTGATGTCCTGCGACATAGAGCAAGTCCTTATGAAAAGTAAAAATAGTAACATCGTCAAGATGGCCTTCTCCGATGGTTCTCACAAAATTACCTTGCTCATCAAGTACGGTGATTGTAGATTTGTATTGTTCTGCTACGTAGAGCATGTCATTGTTAAAAACAAAACTACTGTATACTCCGAGATGTCCCTCTCCAATGGTTCTCACAAAATTACCTTGCTCATCAAATACTGTGATTATACTGTCTGAATCCATGGAAAGCCATCCGTCTTCTTTAATTGTTTCAATTATGTATAGATGATCATTATGAAACATCATTGAACCTACAGTTGATATTAGTCCCTCTCCAATGGTTCTCACAAGGTTACCTTGCTCATCAAATACCCATATGTTTTGATTATTTTCAACATAGAGTAAATCATTGTGAAAAATAAAAGAATAAGATGGATTAGATAAATGTCCCTCTCCAATGGTTCTCACAAAATTACCTTGCTCATCAAGTACGGTGATTGTAGATTTGTATTGTTCTGCTACGTAGAGTAAATCATTGTGAATCTTTACAAAATAAGGAAATGAGTCTATCTGGCCTTCTCCGATGGTTCTCACAAAATCTCCATCATGATTAAATACAAGAATATGATCATTCCATAATTCAATTACATAGAGCAAATCATTGTGAAAAATAAAATAAGATGAAAGATTATATCCCTCTCCAATGGTTCTCACAAGGTTACCTTGTTCATCAAATACCAATATGTTTTGATTATTCTCAACATAGAGCATGTCATTATGAAAAGTAAAAATATCAGCATTGTTAAGATATCCTTCTCCAATGGTTCTCACAAGGTTACCTTGCTCATCGAATACTGCAATTTTTGGAAAACTCTTTCCAGACTCTAGGATGTAGAGCAAATCATTGTTAAAAACGACCTGCCTAGGATTATAGATATCGTAGTCAATAGAATGTGGATGTTTTAGATCTTTTTCCTCCTTATCATCTTGATTATTTCTTATCTCAATATCTTCAAAACCTAAAACATCTTGTGAACCAAAAAAAAGAATTATTACAAAAACGAAAAATATAATTTGATTCATATATGTAACATGTAAAAATACTATTTAAGATTTAACGAATCATTTAGATTTTGTAATAAGATCCGGCACAATACTTTTTTTCTTTTGTTTAGACTTTCTTGGTAATGAAAAGCCATTTTTCTTAAGAACTTCCAATACGTCTGGATCCGTGGTGGCTTTCATGACATGTTCACAATCTGATCTGTTGCATTCTTTACAATGAATACTTTGACCGTTTTCTCTAATCACCAAATCCAAATGTGTGTTGGATTGTTTATTTCTGAGAACTATGTGATAGCCCTGTTTTTGTATTTCATCTAGTTTGTACCTTACAATGCTATTGACAAATTGTGTCACATTAGTAAATCCACGCTCCTTTGCGTTGTCTGTTCTCACATATTCTGCTATTTCTTCGATTAATGTTTGTGGCATTCGGACATTTCCCCACTGTGTCATTGTATTCATATATAGTAGCACATGTGTAACAGATAAATCTTTAGATTGTATTTATGTAACATAAATGTAGCAATATTTATCTATCACATATTACATATATGTAACATGTTTGGTTTTATATCAAAAAATAAAAAATCAAAACATCCAAAAAAAAATGATTCATTTTTTGAGATGGAAACAACAAAACAAGTATCAAACAAAAACTTGTACAGTATAGCATCAGTCTATAAAGATTCAAAAGCATTACATCATCAAGAAAAAATCAAGAAAATACGACAAGATAAACCAATATCGCCTACTTGCATTCAGGTAGATTTGGAGGCATTTTGCAATGATAATTGTAGTTTTTGCACCACCCGAAAAGAAAATGGTTACAATAATGAGATGCTAAAACTATTACAAATTAATGGTAAAAAAGAGAGAGAAAATCTTGATGAACATAGGCCCATTGGTATTCGCAGTAAAATATCACAACTGGATTCTACAATGGCATATTCTTTACCTGAAATGATGGTAAAAGCCCACATTCCAACAATTGAGTTGACTGGTGGCGGCGAACCCACATTATGGCCTGCATTTGATACTCTTATACAAAATTTAGCAAAAAAAAATATTGAAATTGGTATTATTACAAATGGGTCAAACATATCAAAATTTAGGGCAAAACTGGTGGCAAGAAACTGCACTTGGATTAGGTTTTCTATGGATGCGTCAAACCAAGATTTACATAAAAAAATACACAGAACTCCAAACTATGATTTTGACAAAAGAATCAATTCAATAAAAAATATAATTAAATCTAGAAATAAAAGAATTGTAACAGGAATATCATTTGTGATTACCCCTCTAAACGTATTGGATATTGAAGAGTCTTGTAAATTTTACAAGAGAATTGGGGTAGACTATATTCGATTCACGTGGATTTATGACAAGACAGGCAATGGGGGGTTTTCAAATGATGAAATTAATTATATGAAAAAATTGCTTTCAAAATGCAAGGGAAAGTATGACGGTGAAAGTTTTGAAGTAATATATGATAATTACCGAGTTGAAATGTATTCTCGTCCAAACAATGATTTTGTAAAATGCCACATGCAGAAATTTGTGTGGAGTATAGGAGCTAATGGCATGGTATACCCATGCTGCATTCAAAAATGCAATTCAAGTTTTGAGATGGGAAACATACAAGAAAAAACACTCCAACAAATCGTAGAGGATCAATTTACAATTCAAAAAATGAATGATTTGGATCCTTTAAATTGTAATCCATGTTGGTTACGAGAGAAAAATAAAATGATTGATAGAGTTGTCAGTGCAGATAATAACACGGACACGTCACTTGTATCAAATTATGACATCAGGAAACCACTTCATGTGAACTTTGTATAAAATGTTTGTTGTCAGAAAATACCATGGGGTAATTCTTGTTTTCATTTTTAGTGTATTTTTTGGTACGGTAAATGCTAATGCAGAAAATCCTGCAACAGATAATGGTTTAGAATTGTGGGATTTTGATATCAAGGAACTTGAAATTTCTTACAATGAAAATTGGTTTTATGGAGATACTGCAACAATAAAACTTTTGATCATCAACGAATCTAACAGAGTTGCATCATCATATATTGACATCAATTTATTCTCAGATAATGGACGAGTAGTTGCAAGCAATTCTGAACTTGACATCTATTTTCTTAAGGACATGTCACCAGGGGAGACCATTACTAGACAGATAACCATATCTGATTTTGACTTATCTCAGTTTAGTGCTCTAAATGTCAACATAACTTCACCTTCACAAGCCCACATTTTTGATTCTAAACTTGTTCATCTGGATGAATTCAGACCTGAAAAAGTAAACCATCCTTTTTTTGATATTGGGATTATTATTGGAATAACTTCTCTCATTATGACTATAATTGGAGTGATGGTGAGAAATTCTAATTTAGAATCTTTCCTTCCGGTGATTTTTGTTATTCCTGTATTTTTTATTGCGGGTCATATTTTTGGCATACCCCAATTGGTGTCATCTTTATTTTTTGAGAGTTTAGGACTCTCATTTTACTGGTTAGCTCAAGAGATGGCTTTTTTTGGGATAATTCTAGGTATTGGATTTGCATTGTGGTTACACATCCAATTAGTTAGAAAGTTAGAAAGAAAATTAACACTTGGTAGAGGTGTAAAAATATCACTCTGAGGAAATATAATTTGTGGAATGAGAAAAACATTATTTTATCTCGAAAACAAAAAACAACAAAGAATTGTATTTTAAAAAAATTGGTTGAGGAATATAGAAAAAATTCACAAGCTGACTATGAAGCAATTACAAATATTACAATACAGAGGTATCAACTTGGATAAACGTAGTAAAAGAATGAATGGATTTATCGTACTGATATTTTTTCTAGTATCTCTTTTGATTGATGTGATCCTTTCAATTATTAATGAAGGCAAAATAACTATTCTTTTTCTTTTATTGTTTGTTGTAGTAGCTGGTGGCACATATTTGTGGAGATTGATTCTACATGTAATATATAAAATCAAATCTGAAAAGAAATCCGTATCTTATGAGATATGTGTTAAAGGTGTAGACTTACTGAGCAGACATAACTATTCTGGGGCCATATCTGAATTTGATAAAGCGATTGCAAAAGATCCAAACTGTTACGAAGCCTTTGCCGATAAAGGAGTTGCGTTATCTAAACTAAACAGGCATGAAGAAGCTATATCTGAATTTGATAAAGCGATTGCAATTAAGCCTGATCATGTAGAATCTATCTATAACAAAGGTTTTGTGCTATCTAAACTAAAAAAATACAAGGAATCTATACCTGAATTTGATAAAGCGATTGCAATTAAGCCTAAACACTATTACGCTGTCATTAACAAAGGAGTTGCGTTATCTAAACTAAACAGGCATGAAGAAGCTATATCTGAATTTGATAAAGCGATTGCAATTAAGCCTAAGAATAAGGATGCTATTTTTAACAAAGGGCTTGCCTTGTACTACGCCAAGAAATATGAAGATGCAATAAGAGTTTTTGACTTAACTATGAAGATTAATCCAAATTTTTCTGGTTCATTTTATAGAAAAGGAACTGCACTATCTAAACTAAACAGGCATGAAGAAGCTGTATCTGAATTTGATAAAGCGATTGCAATAACTTATGACTTCCCTGAGGCTTGGTATGATCGTGGCTTATCTTTGAACAGATTGAAACAACATGACAAAGCAAAACATAGTTTTGGACAAGCATTAAGATTACGACCCGATAATTCTGATTACAAAAAAGCCGTTGATGACTTTGAAAAATAACTAATCTTGAACACACAATTAAGAACTTCATAATCTTGTATAGGATTATGAAAAAACAGTAAAATATCATGTTTAGTCAAAACTTTTCCCAGTATTGAGTATCGTAACTTTCAGATAGTATTTTGTCTCAATTTTGGGTTCAAGTCGTTAAAGGTTTGAATCCATATTGAGATTAACTTGAGATCAAATGATTATTTTAGATAAAAATTTCTTTTAAATTATTTCTTAGGTGTCATTATCAAGATCTTGTTCAGGTGCTCTTTCGGGCACGTTAATTTTCGCCGGCCTGTCCTAACCCCGTACATGTTGTGCTCCCAGTCAAATTTGAACCTTCAAAAAATATTACCTTATATCATTTTCTAGAATCACTTTAGACACAGGTACAATTTTACTCATAAAGAGGGACGTACTCATTTTACATATTATCTGTAATTTGTTTCGTAAATTCAGAAGTAGACATATTTCCACCAATATCTTTAGTTTTAACACCTAATTTCACTAAATTGAAAATTGTTGATTCTAATTTTTGCCCAACCTCAATGCATTTTGAATCACTGTGTTTATTTCCCAACCAATCCAACATCATTTTAATGGATAGTAAAAATGATGAAGGATTTGCAATATTTTTTCCCGCAATGTCAAATGCAGCTCCATGAACAGGTTCAAACAATGCAAAATCATCACCAATATTTGCAGCTGGTGCCATTCCCAATCCCCCAACAACCTGAGATGACTCATCAGATAGAATATCTCCAAATAAATTAGTGGTAACTATGACATCGAATTTTTCAGGTTGGCGAATCAAATTCATAGCACATGCATCTACATACATTTCTTCAAATGTAATGTTAGGATAATCTTTTGATATTTCAGTGCATGATTTTGCAAATAACCCGTCAGTGATTCGCATAACATTTGATTTATGAACACATGTTACCTTTTTCACAGCATCTCGTTGTGTGGCAATTTCAAATGCATATTTTGCAATACGTTTTGATGCATTTTCTGAAATTATTCTCAATGCAACAGCAGAATTTCCTAAACTGAATTCCTTCCCGGTATAAAGATCTTCAGTATTTTCTCGAACAATCACCATATCAACATCATCACGTAATGCAGGCATGTGTGGGTATGATTTTGCAGGTCTGATATTTGCATAAAGATCAAGCATTCGTCTTAACACTACAATCACATCAGCTGCACTCTCACCTACAGGTGCTTTCATGCACGCGTCAGATTGTTTGATTTTATTGATTGTCTCATAGGGTAGCGCATTGCCAGTTTCTGCAAGGGCCTTATCTCCAGCAGATAATTTTGTGATTTCAAATTTTAAGTCAAATTTATCATTAATTGTGTTTAATACTGAAATTGCTGATTCGGCTAATTCAGGTCCAATCCCATCACCAGTAATCAACGAGATTTTATACATAATATTTCGTTAAAAGAAGGGAATTTTAGGATTTAGTTGACTTGTTTTTCTTGAATCATCTTTTTGAGCATGATTCTATTGATGGCATCAATTACGGCTTTAACTGAAGTAGTTACAATATCTTCACCAACTGATTTTGCAGATACCTTATTTCCTAGTGCATCTTCAACCTTTACTGTAACTTCACACAATGCAGAAGAACCACCAGATATAGAAGCTAAGCCGTAATCTTTGATTCTAATTTCTGAAATCTTCCCAGTAATCTTTTGAATTGCATTAAATGCAGCATCTACTGGACCTACACCATAATCAGTCCCAATATGATCTTGTCCATCAATGTTTAGTTTTACAAATGCATAAGGCATTGTTCCAATACCTGTTGATACTGAAAATCCAGTTAATTGAACAATTCTCTTGAGTTCTTTTTCTCCTAGAACATCACTGGCAATAGAGAGTAGCTCTACATCAGTGATTTGTTTTCCTTGATCACCTAACACTTTAACTTTGTCTAAGATTTGTTTTGACTGCTCTTCAGTAGGTTTAACTCCATATTCAACAAGCATTGCATTCATTCCATGAACTCCAGCATGTTTTCCAACTTGGAGCCATCTTTTTCTTCCAACTAATTCAGGACTGATAGGTTCGTACGTGAGAGGATTACTCAAGACCCCATGTGTATGAATGCCAGATTCATGACCAAATGCATTAGCACCAACAATTGCTTTGTTTGGTTGAACCATAATACCAACAGTCTTTGAGATAAATCTGGACGTATCATAAATTAATTCAGATTTGATATTAGTTTCGTATTTTTGATCATATGGCAAACATTTCAATGCCATGGAAAGTTCTTCTAACGATGCATTTCCTGCACGTTCACCAATACCATTTATTGTAACATGCGCACATGATGCCCCTGCATGAATTCCAGATAATGAGTTTGCAACTGCTAATCCAAAATCATTATGACAATGAACACTTACTGGAAGTTTTGTAGCATCCACTGTATCTCTAGTTATTTCTGCCATGTATTCAGGAGTACAGTATCCCACAGTATCAGGAATGTTAACTCGGTCAGCACCTGCTTTTGCCACTTCACCAAATACTTTTTTCAAGAATTCCCTGTCAGTTCTCGTAGCATCTTCAGCTGAGAATTCGACTTGCAATCCATGAGATTTTCCATATTCAACTGCTTCAATTGCTTTTTCAAGTGCTTGATCTCTAGTCATTTGGAGTTTGTACTCTAAGTGAATGTCAGATGTTGCAATGAATGTATGAATATAATTTAATCCAGCGTCAATTGCAGCATCAATGTCTTTCTTGATTGTCCTAGTTAATCCTGCAATCTCGCAAGATAATCCTTCATCTGTAATCATCTTAACTGCTTTAAATTCACCTTCTGAAATTACTGGAAAACCAGCTTCAATTGCATCAACGCCTAATTCATCAAGTTTTTTTGCGATTATTAATTTTTGATCCGGAGACAAAGATACTCCGATGGTCTGCTCTCCATCCCTTAATGTTGTATCAAATATTCTAACGTTCATGCCCCACCCCTTTGTAAAGCAGCAACTCCAGTTCGTGCCATGTCAATGATTCCAAATGGTTTTGCTAATTCCTCAAAGGCATGAATTTGATCGGGAGTGGCAGTCAGTTCAACCATAATTGAATCCTTCTTTACATCATGAACTTTACCCCCATACGCATTTGCTAATTTGTTAATCTCCATGCTATCACTAGCATTGCTAAGTTTTATCTTAAAAAGACAAAGTTCTCTATATACTGTCTTGTGCTCATCCAATTGTTCAACTTTTACTGTATCAATCATTTTATCTAGTTGTTTTACGATTTGTTCTACTTGTTTTTCGTCACCATATGTGGTTATAGTCATCTTAGAATAATCTGGATTATCAGTCACGCCAACGGAAATACTATCAATATTGAAATTTCTAGATCGGAAAAGATGAGTTACCTTAAACAAGATTCCAGGTTTGTTTTGAACTAAAATAGAAAGAATTGCCCACATGATACACCACTATGATGGTAAAATCATTTCCGAAAGTGAAGTTCCAGGAGCTACAAATGGCAATACGTCTTCTTCAGGATCAATTGGAATGTCAATGACTGTTGCAACATCACTACTCAAAGCAGTTTTGATTGCCTTGTCAAGTTCATCTATAGATTGTGCTCGTATTCCCTGCGCACCATAAGATTCTGCTAATTTAACATAATCAGGACAATGACCTTGATCAACTCCATTCATTCTTCTGTTATAGAAAGTTCTCTGCCATTGAGCAACCATTCCCAGGGAAGAGTTGTTTAAGAGAAACACAATCACAGGAATATCTTCTAACACAGCAGTTGCAAGAGAATTTTCGGTCATACTAAAACTACCGTCACCTGCAATGTCAACTACAGGAACATTAGGTTTTGCCACTTTTGCGCCAATAGCTGCAGGAAATCCCCAACCCATGGTACCAAGACCAGTAGAACTAAAAAAAGTTCCAGGTTGAATTACATCATAGAATAATGATGCCCACATTTGGTGTTGCCCTACTTCGGTTGTAACAATAGACTCTGAAGGTAACAATTCACGGAGTTTACGTAAAATTTTAGCAGCACCCATTTCACCAGGATAAAGTTTCAAGTTTTCTTTCCAGTATGATTTAGTCTCTTTAACATGTTTAATCCAAGGAGTTTCTTCCGTTTTTTTGATAGCTCGCTGTAAAAGTAATTTCACCATGATTCTAAGAGAAGATCTAACATCTCCAACGACGGCGATTTGTGCAGTTTGGTTCTTTCCAATTTCTGCAGGGTCTACATCCATATGAATAATTTTTAATCTCTTTTCAAATTCTTCAAATGTACCCACAGATCTATCTGAAAATCTGGTCCCTATTGCCAGCACACAGTCAGCTTCGGCCATCATTTTGTTTGCCTCTGCATGGCCATGCATTCCAATTGGACCTAATGATAAAGGATGATTTTCAGGAAATGCACCTTTACCTTTGAAAGTGGTTACCACAGGAAGCATCAAGGCTTCTGCAATTGCCTGTAATTCAGCAAAAGCTGATGAAATAATAGTTCCACCACCAGCTAGGATAATTGGTTTTTCTGAATGAAGCAACATATCAATTGCTTTTTCGACATTTGTAATATCAGGATCAGCCCAAGGGTGATACCCTTGAATTTTGAATTCATCAGGAAATATCATCTCTGCTTCATTTATTTGAACATCTTTTGGAATGTCAATTAATACAGGTCCAGGTCTTCCAGTTTCTGCAATGAAAAACCCTTTTTTCACAGATTCTGGAATTTCAGCAGCTGTTCTCGGTTGGAATGCATATTTTACAACAGGGTTTGCCATTCCAATAATATCACTTTCTTGAAATGCATCTCGGCCAATCATTGCTACAGGGACTTGTCCCGTTACTGCAATCATTGGCGCAGAATCTGCCTGTGCTGTTGCAATTCCAGTTAAAATGTTTGTAGCGCCAGGTCCAGATGTTGCAAAACAAACTCCAGGTTTTCTGCTAACTCTACCAAATCCATCAGCCATATGAGCTGCTGATTGCTCATGTCTTACCAAGATATGTCTAATATCGCATCTAGCAAATTCATCATACATTGGAAGGTTTGCACCTCCAGGTAATCCAAATACTTGTTTTACGCCTTCTTTTTCCATAGCCATCATCAAGGCTTTTGCACCAGTCATGCTTTCCATTTTATTCATTAAATCACTCTCCATAATTTTAACCTAGTAAATTTTATTCAGTTTATAGTAGAACGACAAAAAATAAATTTTTTTCAAATGTTACTGTTAATTTTCTACTCATAGAAATCATAAAAATATTCAATTGATAATTAATAAAGATTTTCTGAAAAATCATCATTTTTCATGTATGGCCACACATAAGACTTAAACTGATATTTTCCACATTCAATATGAGTTATTTTGACAGATAATGAAGAAATTATCAAAATTATTGAAACATTATTTCAGGCAGGAGTATCAAAGGACCTTACAGTATTAAGAAGCATTCATCTTGATGATCCAAAGTTTTCTAGTTTCAGCGATTTGCCACCTTATGATTTGAAAAATTATCAAAACACCATTGAATTGGAGGAATTAAAATTTGTAAGCATTTCAGATTACAGTTATGAGATAAAAAATCCAAAAATTAGCATTTTTGGAGATGCTGCAATAGTGGCAATGGAATTGATTCAGAAAGGAATGTTAGTAGACACTAAAGCATACACAGGAGAATACATGATCATAACTGGACGGGCCACATTTGTGTTAGTAAAACAGCCAACATGGAAAATCGCGCATATCCATCTATCAAAAATTGGATGAGGTGTTAGTTTTTAGAAGCGTTTGGGTTTTTAGGTTTCTTTTGATTTGGGTTGAATGATTTCTTTGGGGAGTTGGGTTTCTTTTGATTTGGGTTGAATGATTTCTTTGGGGAGTTGGGTTTCTTTTTAGGTTCCTCGCTTACTAATTTTTTATAGAGTTTGAATGCTTGATCAACATTCTGATTTGCATGGACAATTGCTCTAACAGCTCTAATCATAGAGACTGGATGTTCTGATTGCCAGATGTTTCTTCCCATGTCAACACCAACTGCACCGCCCTTGATTGCGTTGTATGTTAATTGCAATGCATCGCGCTCGGGGATTTTTTTTCCACCTGCAACAATAATTGGTACAGGACATGATTGAACGACTTTTTCAAAATTATCACAATAGTAAGTTTTTACAATATGCGCACCTTGTTCAGCAGCTATTCTACATGCCAAAGAAAGATATCTAGCATCTTTACCTAGTTCTTTTCCAACTGCAGTTACTGCTAAAACTGGAAGTCCATATTTTTCAGCTTTGCCAACTAATTTTCCAAGATTAACAATAGTTTGATATTCATATTTTGAACCAACAAATATGGACATTGCAAGGGCACTAGCATTTAATCTGATTGCGTCTTCAATGGATACTGTGATATCTTCCTGTGAAAGATCCTCACCAATAATGCTTGAGCCTCCAGAGACTCGCAACACCATAGGAGTATCAGTCGTTGTTGAAACACATGCCCTTTGGATTCCTCTTGTAACCATTAAAGAGTCACAGTATTTCAAGAGTGGTGCAATTACTTTTTTTGGATCCTCTAGTTTTTCAGTAGGACCAAGAAAGTACCCATGATCTACAGCCAACATTAATGCCCGGTTATTTTGCGGTTTTATAATACTAGAAATTCTATTTTTTAATCCCCAATCCAAATCTCTTCGAATTTGGAATAATTGAAATACCTTTCTTAAGCCTTTCTCATTTTGTAATAATTATCTTCATTGCATTCTCACCTGTACGTGCATGATCAAATGCCTTTTGAGAATCATCAATAGAATAAGTATGAGTGATTAGTTGTTTAACATCAATTTTTGAGGATTCTATAAGATCAAGGGCTTCTTTTGTATCTTTATCAGAAGCAGCATAACTAGTTACAAGAGATATTTCTTTAGAGTATATTTTATTCATATCCAAATTTAGTTGGGCACCTTTTGATGGGACTCCAAACATCATAACAGAGCCTCCTTTCCGGGTTATATCTATTGCATCCTCCAATGCTTTAAGACTGCTAGTAGCTACAATTGCTACATCAACGCCTCTTCCCTGAGTACCATCTATAATTTTTTGTTTTCTGTTTTCATCCATAGAATTAATTGAATTAGTTATGTCAAATTTTTTTGCAAAGTCCAATCTAAATTCATTAACATCAAAACAAAAAATCTTTGAGAATTTTTTTACATGTGCTAGCATTACATGCATCATACCAGTTGGACCAACTCCAAAAATTGCAGCGGAGTCACCTTCACGATATGGAAATTTTGTCCATGCCCTAATGCAACATGCTAAAGGTTCAATCATTGCAGCTTCTTCAAAACTTATTGAATCAGATATTTTCAAAATACCACCATGAGACACATTCCATGCCGGAACAACATATTCTTCAGAAAGTCCACATGGCGACAAATTTGTTTCATAGTATTTTGAACACATGGTTTCATTTCCATGATTGCACAAATGACAATCATAACAAGGAACATGATGATGAGTAAAAACACGATCACCTATCCTAAATCCAGTAACCTCAGAACCAATATCCAATATTATTCCAGCGGGTTCATGTCCTAAACGCATTGATGGTTGACCATATTGGCCAAAAACTTTTTCTAAATCGGATCCACATATCCCACAAGCATTCATCTGAACTAAAACATCACCGTCTCCTATTGATGGTTTATCAGTTTCATCAACAGAAATAATGGAAGGCTCTTTAACAAATGAAGTTTTCATGGTAAACCATTAAAGAATTGAATATAAGTAGATTAAACAATCATACGCCAAGAATCTTTTTCAGCATAACTCTATAATCAACATCTGTTTTTTCACTTCCGGTTGCAGGCAATGCAAAAACTAAAGTGGATTTTTCAGATCTCAATGCTGTCAATTCATCATTAATTGGTTCAGTTATATCGTCACTTACCAAAACCAGCCCAACATCAGAATCGTCAGTTAGTCTTTTAATTTCATCCAAAGCCTTTTGAGGAGTTTCAGAAATAATTCCCGGAACACCGGCTAATTGAAAACTAGTAACAAACGATTTGCTTCCAACAGTGAAGATTTTCACAGTTAAAATTTTTGTCCATTGTAATTTAACCCTTTTTGGTAGTTTATAGATCAGGAAAGATTGATTTAGTTTAAAAAATCACTTGATTCATGGCAGAAATTGATGTCCAAAAAGACGTGTACTTGTTCCTACATGGACGAATGGATCTTAAAGAAAAAGCAATGAATACGCTCACAACAAAGGGATTCTCAAGTGACAAAGTCATCATGGCGTTACCAAACAAAGTTGGAAATGTTGGAGATTATATGGCAATGTTATGGATGCCTCCAAATCCGGATCATGTAAAAATTCAGCAGATCACCAAAGTTGAAGATGTAGAACCAGAAGGGATGATAGGGCTTTGGAAAGGTGTTTCAAAAGACGATATTGATACTATTCAATTAGAGTAATCAGCTAAATCCAGCACCAAAATCAGTACCTTTTTCTAAAATATCACCCGAATCAGAATTTTTTAATTTTCTGTAAAGTAGTGTTTCATAAACTAATTTCATCGATGAATCATCATCAAGACCATAATCTTCTTTGATTAGATTTCTATATTTTTCTAATTTTGCTTCATCTTGTTCATCAGTAGATATTCCATCATGTACCATTAAATTTGCAATTTTCTCAATTTCAGAATTTTGTTGTTCTTCATCCATGATTTTTAATGTAATTTCTACTAATTAACACATTCGAATAACAGATAATTACAAATCAGAAATCAATCCTGAAAGAAAATCAGCGAATTCATCATCAGAAAAGATGATTTTTTCAACCTTGTTTTCTTTTTGAGCTAAACTTGCAGAGTCAAGGTGATAACAAGAAATTTTTCCATTTAACTGGCCAAAATAAAATCCAGGGCAAGAACAGTAACTTATAGTAGGATCAATCCAGTATTCTTCACCTTTTCCTACTACAGTCCAAATTTTTCTTTGACTAGGTTCAAAGATATGTAGCTTAACACGTTTTTCAGAAACCAGAACTTCAACTCTATCAGAGTCTTTGTGCATAAGGGTTTAATCAGATATGTACAGTATAACTTTGATGTTGCAAACTAGAATCATTCCATCAAAACCAGCATTAATTTTAGAAGGTAGAAAAAAGAATCTCATAATAACAGATATTCATCTGGGATTTGAGAGTGATTTGAAATCAAACGAGATTTTTATTGGAAAAAACTCATCAATCAATGAAACAATTCAGGAATTATCCGAAATTATCGATTCAGAGAAACCAGATTCAGTGATTCTGTTAGGAGACATAAAATCAAGCATCAAAAACATAACAAAAAATGAATGGGATGAAGTTCCATTGTTTTTTAAAGAAATTAGGAAAAAATGTGATGTGGTGTTAATTCCAGGTAATCACGATGCAAATATCCAGAAATTAGTCCCAGAAAATATTTCCATGATTAGTTCTACAGGAATGGTTGAAGAAAATGTTCTGCTAACACATGGGCATACAATGCCGTCAGAAAACTTTTCTCATATTAATAAAATCATAATGGGGCACATACATCCAAGGTTTCTTCAAGAAGATTCAATTATGAGTGGACAGAGAGTATGGGTTTCACTAACAACAGAAAAACAAAAAATATTCCCATCAAAGTCGGGAGAATTGGAGATAATTATTGTCCCATCATTTAACAGATATTTGTATACGACACACAAAAAATATTATAAAAAATCAATTTCACCTATTATAGAGAGATTAGAAATTTTGTCTGCAAAAATTGTATCATTGGATGGAATAATTCTAGGAGATAAATCAATCATTAAACAAGTACTGTGATTTTAAGAAGGTTAATCATATGTATCATAAGGCTCAATTGGTTCTTTAGTGGTTTTATTATTTTTAAGCCACTCTAAAGTTTTTACAAAAGAATCTGCTAATTCAATAGTTGTAAGTACAGGAATTCCAAGTTCTAAAGACTTTCTTCGAATTTGATATTCATCGTCTAGCATTCCAACATATTTTTCCAATGTAGATGTACTTGGGATATTAATAATAAAATCAATCTTTCGTTCATAAAGAAGATCAGCAATGTTTGGTTTTCTTTTAGGCTCAGAAATTTTGTGCACAATTTCAATTTGGCCGACTTTTTCCTCAAAGAATTCAGCAGTATGTTCTGTTGCCAATATTTTGAATCCCAAATGTTTGAGTTTTGCAATAGATGGAACAAGTTTTTCTTTATTTTGAGCACCGCCAACAGTGATTAGTGCAGTCCCTTTGTCTGGCAAGTTATAGCCGACAGAGGTCAATCCTTTAGATAGTGCATCATAGAAGCTATTTCCAAAGCATGCAGCTTCTCCAGTTGATTGCATTTCAACACCAAGAGCAATGTCAGCACCATCCAGTTGCATAAATGAAAATTGCGGGACTTTAATTCCATAATTGTGAATCTTTTGCCATTTATTTTCAGGAATTTTAGGCAGTGGTTTGTCCATTATTGCCTTTGCCGCAAGTGAGATAAGATTTGTTTTGACTAATTTTGACACAAATGGCATAGAACGTGAGGCTCTGATATTTAGTTCAATTACATAAACATGATCGTCATGAACCAAAAATTGGAGATTAAATGGGCCTTTAACATTAAATGTTAAAGCAATCTTTTTTGTGTATTCATTAATTGTTTCAATGATTTTGTTGCTTAATCTCCAAGGAGGAATACACATCATAGCATCCCCAGAATGAACACCCGCACTATCAATATGCTCAACAATTGCGCCAATAACAACTTCTTTTCCATTACTAACTCCATCAACATCCACTTCAAGGGAATTCAACATGAATTTTGAAATTACAACTGGATGATCAGGGGAAACATCAGTAGCCTCTTTGACATATGTTTTTAATTCGTCTGGAGACCAAACAACTTTCATTGCTGCACCAGAAAGAACGTAAGAGGGCCTAACAATAACAGGAAACTCAACTTCCTGTGCAAAGTTTTTTGCCTCAGTAAGATTGGAGAACGCTTGCCAACGTGGTTGTTGGATGTGAAGTTTGTCAAGCTCTGCACTAAACTTGGAACGGTTTTCGGCTCTATCCACATCATGTGCGCTGGTTCCTAAAACATTCACACCGTGTTGTGCAAGACCAGGAGCAAGATTATTTGCGGTTTGCCCTCCAACACATGTGATTATTCCCCTTGGATGTTCAAATTCAGTAATGTCTAAAATTCTTTCTTGTGTCAATTCTTCAAAATACAATCTAGTACAAATATCATAGTCAGTAGATACTGTTTCAGGATTACAATTAACAACAGAGATGCTTTTCTCACCATTTTCCTGCAAACCCCAGACCATGTTGACAGTTCCCCAATCAAATTCAACACTACTTCCAATTCTATAGGGGCCTGCTCCTAGCACAACAACTCCTTTTTCATCAGAGGGTATCTCAACATCATGAGAATTACCACCATAAGTGAGATAAAGATAGTTGGTTACCGCAGGCCATTCAGCTGCCAACGTATCAATCTGTTTTACAGATGGCAATACGCCCAGTTTCTTACGTAGATTACGGATATCATCAGGGATGGATCCTTTAGCACGGGCAATTTGCCTATCTGAAAATCCCATTTTTTTGGCTTTCCATAGAAGAGCCATGTCAAGTTCAGAGGTTTTTAGTTTTGATTCGACATCTACAATATTTTTTATTTTTTCAATAAACCACGGATCAATTGTTGAAAGTTTGTAAATTCGCTCAACAGAGATTCCCATTTTTAGTGCAATGGCCACATTATACATAATATGATCATCGTGATGAGAGAGAGCATATTCGATTTCTTCTTCAGTGTATGTTTTTCCATTTGCACGATTTAGAACAAGCCCATCATTTCCAATGTCTAACATGCGAATTGCTTTTTGAAATGATTCCTCAAATGTACGTCCTATGGCCATAACTTCGCCAACGGATTTCATAGTTGGGCCAAGTCTTCTATTAACAAGTTCAAATTTTTCAAAATCCCATCGTGGATGTTTGCATACAATATAATCAAGAGAAGGTTCAAAACAAGCAGTAGTATTTTTTGTGATTCTGTTTACTAGTTCAGATAAATTGTAACCCAATCCAATTTTTGCAGACATGTATGCAAGGGGATATCCAGTTGCTTTACTTGCAAGAGCTGAAGAACGAGATAATCTTGGATTAATTTCGATTGCAACATATCTATCAGATTTTGGTTCAAGTGCATATTGGATATTACATTCTCCAACAATTCCAACATGTTTGGTTGCACGTAATGCGGCAGAACGTAACATATGATACTCATGATTATCAATTGTTTGTGAAGGTGCAACAACAATATTATCACCAGTGTGGGCTTTCATCGATAGAACGTTTTCCATGTTACAAACAATTACATTATTTCCATCGTAATCTTGCATTACCTCATACTCAATTTGTTTCCAATGTCCAATATATTCTTCAATTAGAACTTGGCCAACTATGCTCGCCTTGAAACCTCTTTCGACAATTTCATGAAGCTCAATTTCATTATATGCGACTCCTCCACCACGTCCACCCAAGGTATAGGCGACTCGAACTATTACAGGATACACTAATTCTTCTGCTGCCTTTTTTGCATCATCAAAATTTGTAACAGTTTTACTTTTTAGAACAGGAACTCTGCATTCACTCATGGAATCCTTGAAGAGCTGACGATCTTCAGTTTTTTGAATTCCTTTAATTTGGGTTCCAAGTACTTTGACATTATATTTTTGGAGAACACCAGATTCCTCTAGGCTAACCCCGCAGTTAAGAGCGGTTTGACCACCATAGGCCAGCATAATTCCATCTGGTCTTTCTTTTTCGATAATAGATTCCACATACTCTTGGTTTACAGGAAGAAGATACACTTGATCTGCGAATCGTGTATCAGTCTGAATTGTCGCAATGTTGGGATTGATTAAAACACTACTTAATCCATCTTCCCGTATGGCTTTGAGGCATTGGCTTCCGGAGTAGTCAAATTGACGGTCGTTTTAGCGACTCTCGCCGGCTTCTCCGATTTTTATTGCCCCACTTCCAAGTACAAGGATTTTCTTTAACGACTCATTCTTTGGCAGACGTTCCTTCCTCCATAAGGTGTTGTAGCTCTTCAAAGACGAACTTACAGTCATAAGGACCAGGTGCAGCTTCTGGATGAAATTGTACTGCAATACACTTCTGTTTTTTATGTTTTATTCCTTCGACTGTTTTGTCATCTGCATTTGTAAACCATAAATTAAATTCAGAATTTTCAAGAGATTCAGGAGTTATTCCATATCCATGATTCTGACTAGTGACATAAACTTGATTATTTTCTAAATTGACACAAGGTTTGTTTTGTCCACGATGTCCATACTTTAGTTTGTAAGTATCAGTATTTCCGGCAATGCCAATAATTTGTGCACCTAAACAAATTCCCAGTGTAGGAACATTATTTTCAATTAATTTTTTGGCAGTATTAATGGTGTCAGGGCATTTTTGCGGGTCACCTGGACCGCTACTTAAGACAACACCTTTTGGATGATAAGACATTATTTTTTCATATGTGGTATCCCATGGAAGACGGATTACTTTGTATCCAATCTCACGAATATTTCGAATAATTGCATTTTTTGCACCAGTATCAATAACTACAACAGATTGGTTTTCATGACCATAGACTTTTTCTTGTTTTGTGGACACATCATTCATGAATTGTTCAGAATCATAATGAGGTGCAGATTTGAGCTGTTTTTTAATTTCTTCAACATTAATTTCAGAATCAGATACGACTAGTGCTGCCATCATGACTCCACCTGTTCTAATCTTTTTTGTTAATTCACGAGTATCAATGCCGGAGATTCCAGGAATTTTTTCATTATATAGCCATTCATCAAGAGTCATAGTTAGGTTCCAATGACTCGAAGTCAAAGATAGTTCATGAACAACTAATCCTCGAATTTGAATCTTGTCAGATTCAAAGAATTTTGGGATTCCATCATCATCTTTAATAGACGAGTCTGGGACACCATAATTTCCAACTAATGGATATGTGAGGGTAAGAATTTGACCGCTGTAGGAAGGATCGGTAAGGGCTTCAGTATAACCTACCATTCCAGTATTAAATACAATTTCTCCAAAAGCAGTAGTAGAATAACCGAAACCTTCGCCATCAAGAACAGTTCCATCATCAAAAATCAGCTTTCCAAACTTTTTTGCGTGGTTTGATTTCTTTGTAGTAATTGTGACCCTCGATTAGTCCGCTAGAAAGTGAATTTAAGTTTTATGTGAAAACTAAAATCAAAAAATGATCGCAAAAGAGAACTATTTAGAACAAATTGTACAATGTCTAAGATCGGATATTTGAATTCTAAAGTGCTTGGAACTCTTCACTCCACTTATGATAAGCACGGATCATTTCTAGTGAAACACTAGGTTTTCTTCTTGCCATAATATCTTTAAAATCAGATGTGGTAAGCTCTCTGGGCTGTACTGGTTCCTCACCTTCAATTGGTTCATGATAATCAGGAGCATTGAAAATTTCATGAACGGTTTTTATCTGAGCAGCTTGGCAGACATCTTTAATATCGCTTGCACTATAACCGTCAAACAGTTTAGCCAATTCAGAATTATTTACTCGATAATTTTTACTTAGAGGTGCAGTGTATTGCTCAAATAGGTTTTCTCTTGCTTCTTGGGTTGGAAGAGAAACATAGATTCTCTTTTGAAATCTTCTAAGAAAAGGCCAATCAAGACTCCAAGGTTTGTTGGTTGCTCCAATCACATAAAGCATTAAATCTTTACCTTTGCCGTTCACACCATCCATTTCAGTTAAAAATTGATTTTTAGTTCTAACTTCTCCACCTACTTCACTATTTCTAGAACCTAACAATGAATCTACTTCATCTACAAATAAAATAACAGGTTTACCTTCTTTTTCAGCATATTGTCTTGCCATGGCAAATAATTTTGAAACATTCTTTTCTGCTTCACCTAACCATTTACTCATCATTGAAGATGCATCAACATTGATAAAGTAACCATCCATCTCATTTGCCGTTGCTGCTGCAAGCATTGTTTTCCCAGTACCGGGTGGTCCGTAAAGCAACATACCCTTTGGCCAACCTAAAGGAAACAAATCAGGCCTCTTAGTTGGATAAACAATAGATTCGCGTAAAGCACTTTTTGCATCTTCTAATCCAATTACTTGATCCCATGTAACATTGGGTTTTTCTTTCATTAAAAGATCTTCAAAGTCATTTTCATTCTCTTGTCTCTCTACAGATTTCTTTTGTTCTTCTGCAGATGCCTTTGGGTCTACTGCAGGCTCTACACCATGAGCCTGTTGCAAGGCATTAATTCTATTATGATAAGAGTTACATCTATCTTTGTAAATTTGATTTAGTTTACTTGTCGGGTATAATTGTAGTAGTTTTACCAAAGAATCAATGGCATGTTGATAGTGAGTAATTGCCATTCCCCGTGCACCTTGTGAATCAAATTTGATAGCTTCTGAAGCATATTTGCTTGCAGTGTTTTCTAATTCTTGGGGGGCTAAACTCATCTTAATTACCTACGCAGTGTGTCTTTGAGAATTTTGTTGGTATTCTACGGTGTTAATATCTGTAACAAAATTAGTTAAATTAATTGCACTTGTCTCATCTTCGTTGTAGTCAGGACCGTTCAGATAATTCTTCTTAAAATCAGACTTGCCAGAGATATTTGTATGCATATCTTTTACTTTGTTAATAGAGTCTTCTGCTGAAATGATTAATTCGGAAATTTCATCATCAAGATCTGCAAGCGAGGTAGAAGTTTCATATACAATTGAGGTGAAATACTTTAGAATTGAACTCATCTCTTTTTTGTCGACGTATTTACACATCATAAAATCAGCGAGTTTAACAATTTTATCCAAATCATGCAGTTCTTCCAGACTCAGTTTTTCAATTTTTGTATCATCTGACGATTTTACTGTGGATAGTTTTTTATCAATTTTTAATGATATGCCTTTAATTCTTTGAATATCTTTTGTAAAATCTCGTTTAGACGGTAGTGTTATCAAGTATTACATAATTTAAAAAAATCAACATTAGGATACTGCTTACTTAATTTAGAGTCCACCATCAATTTTACTTCATCAAGAAACATTGATGATTCATGATTTGATATACTAAAATCAAATCTTGCTTTTGTGAGAGACGCCGAATCTAAAACAATACTCCCTAAATGAACAGATAATTCAGACAATCTTTGACTGTATTTAGGGACAACGCTAAACAATTGAGCACTTATAGTTCTAATCATAGAGATAGATGAAGGAAGTTCCTCAGGAATGCTGTGGATATCAGAAATAGCAGAAATTCTTTTTTTAATTTCTAAGAGCACGTCTAGACAAAAAGTCAAAATTCGTTCTAATTCCATTGCATTCAGATGATTTTTGTCAGTTTCATCAAAAAATAAAACAAAATTGCAGTTAGATTTTTTCAGATCATTTAGCGTTTCTGATAAAAAATCCATAATTTCAGACAGTAAGTTTGCAGAGTAAGACAATCTGGGAACAATGGTCACTGAATGAAATATGTTTTCATATTCTGTTTCACCTAAATTTATCATCACACTAATATTTTCATCTAGATTTTGTATTTGAGGGCGATGTCACAATATTTTTAGTAACCACAGTTACAGATATCTGCAGTTACAATTTCGATTTTTTTTAAGCATTTGTATAAAGGAATTTAGCTCTCAATTTTACCTAATAACAAATGAATTGAAATTATGGTAAATGAGCATGTATTAACAGTAAGCTTAGAAGAATTCGGATTAAGCAAATATGAAGCACAGGCATATGTTACCCTGATTGCAAAGGGGTCAATTTCAGCAAGTGAATTGGCTTATTATTCAGAGATCCCCAGAACAAAAATTTACCCAACATTGCTAAAATTAGAAAGTAAGAAGCTAGTCATTATTTCAAAGAGCAAACCAATTATGTGTTCTGCAATTGCACCAGAAGACGCATTTGATGGAATTATTCACGAGCAAATAAACAAGGTAAATGCAATGAATTCACTGGTATCTAACTTAAAAAAAGCCAGTGAGGAAAGTCGAAAAACTAGAGGTTCAGAAGAGAAAAGATATTTTCACATCAGTACGAATAATGTTTTACCACAACTCCAAACAATGATCGAGGGATCTAAATCGACAATTAAAATTATGACAGATCAGTGGGGTTTTGGATTATTAGCTGAATGTAAAGAGCAATTAGTTTCAGTTGCATGTAGGAATCTAGACATCAAAATTATTGTTCCTCCAACTCAAATTTGTTCTGAATCATATAGAAAGATTCCTGACGGAATAGAAATCAGAGCATCAGAAATAACTCAAAATTGTTTTATGTTTGATGAGACAGAATTACTTTTAGTAAATAATGATAATGGCAAAGGAGCAATTTTTTCATCTACCGATATTCTTGCTTCAAATCAGGAAAAAATATTTACAAATATTTGGAAAAACTCCGTAAAAACTAAAGCACTAGCAGATATGTCAAAAACTGAAGCCCAAGATATTTACAAAATAATTAAAACAGTTGAGGAGATGGGTTTAACATACATATTAAATTCCACAATGGAGTCAAAAAATTCTGAATCAGATATGCTCAAACTATTAGAAAAAAATGGCATATCATTCAAAACAAAATCATTAGATGATATAATTGAGATGATGGATGCAGTAATGCAAATCACATGTTCAGGACATGTAGACTTTGAAGCAAATACAAAAAACATCACAGTAGAATCAAAATTGAACAGTGGACATTCATTACCATGGGTATCAATTTTAGACAGATGTCTTCAAAAACAAGGATATAAAACAAGAACGATATATCAAAACAATTCCAACAAAGGTGAAAAAATCCACATAAAAATAAGCAAAAAATAATTTTCCAATCGTATGTACATAGATAAATCAGAAAACTAAGTGGCCACGACTATTCTGTCAGTTTCATACATCACAGTTCCAAAAAAGTTATTTTCAAACAAATGATTTTTAATCTATTAAGAACTTCATACCATTTAATTGGATCAAACGTACTTGTAGCAAACAATTCATGATTAACAATAAAGAATCAATTAGTCAAACTGTAAAAAATATCAAAAATTCAAAATACAGATAAAAATAAATTCAAACAATATGGTGTAAATGCGTAATGATTGAAGAAAAATTAAAGTTATTAGAAATAAAACTCCCAAATCCACCTACACCAGCAGGATCATATGTACCAGTAATTAGAACAGGAAATTTGTTATTCATTTCAGGACAAATTCCAATGGAGGATGGTAAAGTAATCTATACAGGAAAAGTTTCAGATGACAATTTGGAAATAGCACAAAAATCAGCAAGAATGTGTGCAATTAACATAATAGCGCAAATAAAAAGAGAGTTAAGGAATTTAGATAAAGTATCAAGAGTAGTCAGATTATCAGGTTTTGTAAATTCCGTTCCAGAATTTTCTCAACAGCCCAAAGTAATCAACCCAGCATCAGATTTATTTTTTGAGATATTTGGTGAAAAAGGAAAACATTCAAGGATTGCAGTAGGAGTAGCCAGTTTGCCATTAAATTCAATGACTGAAATTGATGCAATAGTTGAATTTTCAGATTAGACAATTTGGAAATTTTCTTAAATAGATTTTTGAGCAAAGACGCTCATGGCTCAGATATGCAAAGGATTGTGTGAGAGATTAAAATCAACTTCGTTTACAAATAATCTACGCTACAAAATTGGTCAGAGATGGTGTTCATTATGCGCATTGTTTTTTTTCACGGAAGACAACACATGTCCATGTTGCAAGACAAAACTTCGATCAAAGCCAAGGAATAAAAAATATGAAATGCCAAGAATGTAATCATGAAAAAGAGAAATGTCAGTGCTTGTGTTGTTGCTCAATTTCACAAATAGGATGTGTTTATTGTATTCTTCCAGTTTTGGGGTATAGAGAAATTAAAAAAATCTTAAGAAAATGGAAAAACTCAGATAGTGGAATTCAAAGATAAGAATATTGCTATTCATTTTAAGAAACGATTCATATATGCTAAAAAGTTAGTAAAAAAGTGCTAAAGATTTCATTGCTTATATTATTTACAGCATCAATTGCATCAACTTTAGCTTTTGCAGAGCCAACTATAGAAATACAGACATCAGATACTCAGATCAAAGCACTTGAATCGATTTGGATTACAGGTAAGATTACTGATGTCTCACAGTACAAACCAGTAAAATTAAGAATTATCGGACCGGATGGTGCACTAGTTTTTGCACCACAAGTTGCAATTAGCGATAATGGGGAATTCAAAAAATTACTAAACCCCCCAATTCCAAGCTTTAATGTAGGAAAACATATTGTAACTGCAAGTCATGATGACACAAAAGTTGTTGCTAAAACTGAATTTACAGTAATCTATCAAGAGATTCCAAGAAATCCAACTGCTCAGTCAATTGAATCAGGACTAATCGTAGAGAGAGAATTAAAAATAAAAAGCGGCATATCCATGGCAGCTGAGTCACAAAACGGCTCAGATGTTATTAAAATCAAAGGAAGTACAAGTTATAGCGGTACGGATATTACATTAATTGTTAAATCACCAACAGGCAACTTGATTACGATTGATCAAGTCACACCAGGAATGAATGGGGATTTTGATGTAGAAATCAAGATAGGCGGAGCAATGTGGAAGGAAGATGGCATGTATACTGTCACTGCAAACCAAGGGACATCATCAGAGTACAAGAAATCAATTAAAGTTGAAATCAATGAAGGAGTAGTGGTACCAGAATTCGGTGTTGTAGCATCATTGGTTTTAGCAATATCAATTATTTTAATAATAATTACTTCTGCAAAATCAAAACTTACCATACCATCTAGATATTAATTCTAGAAGTTATCAAAACAGTCATGTTTAGTTTAGATGAGATAAAATCAAAAAAATACATCTCACTTGAAACATATAGAAAAAATCATCAACCAGTTCAAACTCCAGTATGGTTTGTAGTCAAAGATGATCTAGTGTATATAGTCACAAGAAGTAATACAGGTAAAGTCAAACGTCTTCAAAATAATCTCAAAGTAAAATTTGCATTATGCAGTGTTAAAGGAAAAATCACGGGAGAATGGATATCAGGCACTGCAAAAATTTTAACAGGCAATGAAACCAAGGATGCAGTAAGAATGAGAGATGAAAAATATGGATTTATGGCAAAGATTGCAAAATTCTTGAGTAAAAGCAAGGGAGAGTTTTTTGCATTCTCAATTAAGATAGACTAAGGAATTTTTGTAACTTTACTTCTCTTTTTAGTTTGTAAGATGTCAATCCTGCAAATCCAAAAATTATTGCCAATCCCACATAAGATAAAACTTGACTATGTTCAATCAGCACTGCTGAAATTCCAGTTCCTACGATGCTTGGCAGTAAAGATAATGCATACAACCACCAACCACAACAACCTAAAGGGATCAAAGAAAAAAAGGAGAAAAAGGAAGTAGCAGCTGTACTTCCAGTATTTCCACCAAAAGTTTTTTTCTTCATATTTAGATTGCAGCCTAGAAGTTTACTTTTTTCTGAGAGAAAAACTTGCAATCCAATTCCAATCCCCATTCCAATAATTACGATAGAATTTAGTTGAAATGCAGCATTGATCGCATCTAATGGTTTCAATGCAGGAGTGGTAATCACAACGACCATAAGATATACCGCAATGGTGATGATTCCAACAAGGACTGCTTTTCCCAGTGGTTTCATTCCACATCACCATAAATTAGAGTTTCAGGATGGAATGCAATCCACTCAAACCAAAATCCAGGTTTAATTGGCATTCGCTTTAGATGTTCTCCTTCAAGTTCCCCAGATATTGACAATCCATCATAGTTCCACTCAGAGTTTGTGCTAACATCTAAAATTTTTCCATCTTCATACACAAAGTCTAAGACTTTATTGTTGATTGTTCTCTCAAATGCACGAGAATTTTCAGAAAATAAGGATATCAACAGTACAGGGGTCTCTCCGACATAGTCATTAATCAGAATCTTTGATTCAATATCATTTTGTTTGTAAGCTTTTGAAAACTCATTTTCAGTAAATCCAATGATAATTTCTTTTGGATGTATTCTATCATCGCTGTTTTCTACGGGAAACATTATTCTAGGTTCTGTGTAATAATTTCCATAAGGATCAGTAGCATACGAGCGAAGGAATCCAGTATCGGTTGTTAAAATTTTAGTATCAGGATGAAGTTTCTTCCAATCGCCCCACGTAATTACATCAAATGGAATCAAATTCAATTGAGAACCAGTTAGTTCTCCTTTTACTGCAATTCCAAGTGCTTGACTCCAATAGGATTCGGTTAACCTATCATACATCAACAAGTTACTATTGTAGAGTTTTCCTGATGTTCCAAAAGTGACTTCTTGTCCATCAATTATTCTCTCAAACACTTGATTGGTATAACACAAAGGGCAATAAGTTACTGATACTGGCACACCTCCTACTGAATCATTAACAATTTCATGCCAGACCAAAATAAAAAGTGGATAAGCTTTTGCTTCACCATTAATTTCCAGTCCAATTACAGTATCAGAATCAGACATGAATTGAGAACCATCCACATCTGAAAATATTGGATTGTCAATTGATGGAATTCCATCCTTTGGTGGACCACCGCTCTTGATCCTGTCAAGTGGAATCAGATGTTTTACACCATCAGTCTCCATCATTGTAGGTTCTAAAGATAATAAATCAGATTCTTCAAAATTATTGAGAGAGGCTTTCGAGTTAGATTCACCCATATATAAAATCGACAATATACCAAGTGTCACAGATAGTATTACGATGGGCAAAATTATTTTAAAATTCAATTTTGAACAATATTTGTTTTCAAAATATTAAACAATTATTCCAATTTGATCTAAATGTATTTTTTATTTTTCATATTTTTAAAAAAATTCAAGATTAAAGTGACTATTTTATTTTTTTATTCAATTCTGTGATGAATTTTTTTATTTTGGGTTTTGGAATTACGGCTCCACATGCTTTGTCATGGCCTCCGCCAGAACCGCCTAAGCTTGTTGCCAGAATATTAACAATTTTTCCCAAATGCACTTTACAATCTTTGGAACCACGAACAGACACGGCATAAATTCCATGATCAATACGTTCTTTGTATGCAACACCAACATCTTTTCCAGATAATCCCATTACAAAATTGACAGCACCACTAGCACCAGCATCAAGGATTTCCATATAACCAAGATTTTTCATGGTCTTCATTCCTTGTTTAACTTTAGCAATCATTTGAGATAATTTTTCAACCTGAATTTGTGCAAATTCAAACGTATTAGGAATTGCATGTGGGAATTTAGATTCTGCCAACTCCTCAACCAAATACAATAAATAATCAGGTTCTTTTTGATGTCCTACAATATTGTAGGTAAGAACGGTTGCACTAATCAATGCAAATTGTCTGTCATAGATTTGTAGTAACTTTGAACCAATTGGTCTGGTTTCCATATAGTCAGTAATTGCAGCACATGCTGCAACAAATGATGCATGATCATTGAGTTTTGATTTGAATGCAGTATAAGTTAGAACTGCGGTACATTCATTGATGTCGTGGATTACCTTTACTTTAATTTTGTTTAGTGCCTTTATAACATCAGGATCAATATCATGATGATCAATATAAGTAACTGAGACTTTGTTTTTTCTCAGAGTGGTCATTATATCAATAAATTCATCTTGGGTTTTTTTGCTTAGGCCTAAATCACAGATAAATAATGATTTTAATTTTTCATCTAAAACTACTTGATTTAATGCTTCCATTTGACCAGGATAGTCAACTAGAATTGCATCTCCTCCAAAAGCTTGTCTAATCAATGCAGCAGAACTAATTCCATCACAATCTTCTTTGTGAGAAATGCAAATTATTTTTGTTCGTTGGGCTTTGACTGTTTTTTTTGTTAGTGTTTTAGGTTTTTTGGTTGCAGGTTTTTTGGTTGCAGGTTTTTTGGTTGCAGGTTTTTTGGTTGCAGGTTTTTTGGTTGCAGGTTTTTTGGTTGCAGGTTTTTTGGTTGAAGATACTGCCAATATGAGTTGAAAAGATACTAACCCTCATTTAAATTAAGAATGAAATTTAAGATTGCCAAAAAGATTTTTTCATATTTTGATGGATTAGAGAACTAGAGTCTAAATACACATCATAGAATGATAATCCTTCCAGTTGAGTTTGATAGTCTATTTCTTGAATTTTTTCAAGTTCATGAGTTGATGCATTTAGTATCAATTCATCTAATTTTTCAAGGCGTTTACGCTCCATCGGGTTCATTGATTTTTGATTAAAAATTATCATTTATGACCAAAAGTTGGCATATTAGACTAATTGGTATGCGAAATGTTAGTAATTGTAGGCGTGATGGCCTTGCTCGCATATAACACCAGATAAACAAACCACTCAAGGATCCCGTTAAATCACCAAGTCATATACTTAAGTTCTTGCGGGATATTAAAATCAAAGATCAGGACTATCTGGACTTTCAAAAGGTAGATGAGACTCTGGATTAAGGGTTGATGAGAAGATCTCAGATAATCCAAATACTATATCATAATAGAGAGAAACTGTAAGAAATTCTCAAGGCAACTCAAGATAGTGCTTGAATCATGACATTCGAGTCATCTATCACTATCTGTTTCGGAGAAACCTCACAGTATCGCATGATATCCTTGACAAACGGCTTGGAATCCTGTTGTGAAAGTGAAATTACATCACCATGATGTATGCTTCAGCATTTCAGAAGGCGTTGCAGATCAAGATTTAAAGTTAAATCAATAAAAATAAGGAGGTAAGGTTCTGAGATTAAACTGATTTTATCACAATTCATCCAATTTCTCAATGCGTGGAAAGTAAACAGAGTTGGCAACCATTTGACGTATATCTTTAGCATTATTTTGTAAAGTGTGAGATTCGTTTTGTTTTATTAGGAGATTACCATTGAGGAATTCGGTAAGCAGTATATCTTTGATATCTGCCTCAATCACACCGACAATTCCTTCAAGATAAGTTTCTATATTATTTGTAAAATAGGACATGTCCTTATGCATATTAATCTCATTACAGGCTTGCTGTATACATCTAGCATTTTCCAGTAATTTCATTAATTTTTCTATTTTTTCAGAAGAGTTGTTTTCTTTCTTCATTTAATTTTATGATTGATTTTAGAATTAATTAGTTTATCAGAGAGTGATCTACTTCAAACAGATCATTCCATTAATTGGCATGATCGGATTACTAGTAGGAATAGTTGCTTAGTGGGAAATTGACCTTGTAGTGTTAGCTACTGCCAGTGGAGGGCTTGCAATAGGTATCGGGTTTGCTCTGAAAGAGACAATGCAGAATTACTTTGCATATCTATCTATTAAAAAGGATAAAATTTTTGTTGAAGGCGACAGAATACAACTAGAAAACGGATATGTAGTAATAGTAGGACAAATTACTCCCAGAGTAACATATGTCTGATATTCCTTAAATGAATCAATTGCGATAATCCCTATACGGCAATTGATTGCTGCGACGATTGTAAATTATTCAAAAGATATCAAATTCATTCCTACAAAAGTTGAGGTCGGGGTATCATATCTCAATGATCCTGAAAAAGTTGCGTCTGTGTTGATCAAGGTCGGGACCAGAGCTATGAAAGAGATCAATGATGCAAGAGGCAATCATCTAATTGTTCAAGAGAAATGCCCTTATCGAGAACAAAAACCTAGTTGTGGTTGTGATAAAAATATCCTCTAAGTACAAAATACTAACTACTGAGTCGGCATATTAGACAAATTACTAAATACAATATACGTGATTTTAAAGAAAATATAATAGAAGTTTTTAGATAGTCTTAGTATGGAAACTAAAAACATTGGTTTGCGAGGGATCGAGGTTGCAGACACCAGAATATCTAATATTGATGGAGAAAAGGGGAAGCTAATTTATCGAGGATTTGATATTTTAGATCTTACAAAATACTCTACGTTTGAAGAAACAGCGTATTTACTACTTTACGATGATTTGCCAACAAAAAGCCAACTAGATGAATTTAATGCAAAATTGATCGAGGCCAGATTCATTCCAAAACAAATGCAAAAAAATATGGGAAACTGGAGAAAAGATGCAGATCCTATGGATATGCTTCAAGCATTCGTATCTGCGCTTGCAGGATATTATGATGAAGAATTTTCAAACAAAGAGGCCAGTTATGATAAAGCGATTAATCTCATTGCAAAAGTTCCAACCATCATTGCAAGTTGGCATAGAATTAGAAATGGATTAGAAATAGTAGATCCTGATTCATCACTAAGTCATGCTGCAAATTTTTTATACATGATGACTGGAGAAAAACCAGATCCTGAAGTTGAGAAAATATTTGATGTGTGTTTAATTCTTCATGCTGATCATACTTTTAATGCATCGACATTTACTGCCAGGCAAGTTGCATCAACCAGAGCTCATATGTATTCAGCAGCGAGTGCTGCAATTGGAGCATTGAGTGGGGAATTACACGGAGGAGCCAATACAGAAGTTATGAAGATGTTGCTAGAAATTGACGAAGTGGAAAAAGTTGATGCATGGATAAAAGAAAAAATGAAAAATAATGAAAGAATAATGGGAATGGGGCATGCAGTTTATAAGACATATGATCCAAGAGCCCAAGTTCTAAAAGAATTATCTAGAAAATTAGCAGAAAAAACTAAAGACCCATGGTTTGATATTACAGAAAAAGTTGAAACTGTAACAATTTCTGAGATGAAGTCACAGAAAGGACGAGACATTTATCCCAATGTAGATTTGTACAGTGCGTCAATTTACTACATGTTAAAAATTCCAATGGATCTTAATACACCAATATTTGCAATTTCAAGAGTTGCAGGATGGTCTGCACATATCATTGAAGAGAAATTTGCAGAAGCTGCACCAAAGCCAGCATTATACAGACCAAAGGCAGTCTATGTTGGGAAATATTGTGGCCCTCAAGGTTGTGAATACAAGACACTTGATTTGAGAAAATAAATTTTAATTTCTTGTACTAAGCCATTTTTTTGCTTTAGAGTTCACATCATGTTTATACAAGACTTCGAAAACCATATCATAAAATGTAATTCCCTTTTTTTGAGCTTGATCATCGAGCCATTTTATTCCGTCAGCCAATTCAGGATCATATTCAGAGAATTCAACTAATTCGTCAACCATCTTTGAGAAGAATGTGTGTGATTCAAGCATGAGTCCACCTTTAAATCTATGATCATAAGTGGGGGATTCAAAATATATTAACAAAAGACCACCTTTTGGTTGACAATTGGACCATGTATTTTATTTTAATGGAGATGCAAACAAAATTTCATGGTGTATTCAAACAAATAATTCAAAAATTAGACAAAATAGAACCCATGCAGAAATATACAAAAACAAAGTAACAAACATTCAATCAAAATACGTTGCTCTTCATGTAGGATTGTTTTGGGGAATTGGTGTTTTTATTATAAAGAATGAAGACAATGTGAAAATAATGTTTGATGAAAAAGAAATGTATGATCATTTTACAACAGATAGAAAAATCAAAGATGGATTCATGTTAGAAAAAATGAGATTTATCAAACAATTGATAAAACAAAGAGAATTAAAAATTAAATTTCAAGAGATCAATCCAGATGAAAATTTAAGTCTGAAAAACACATTATAGTAAGAAAATAAATTCAGAGAGAACCAATGGGCAAGTCATTCAATACTAATGAATAGTTAATTCTAACAAAACCGATCACCCAAAAATAAGATGAAATGCAATAGATCTTTAAAAAAATCATAATACCAATCATAAGTAAAAAGAAAAACAGATGTAGAGAAAAATCAAAAAATGAAAAAAGGCATTTTTTTAGACAAAAAACAATTAGATTTATTTAGCTTATATCGATTTGGAGAATAATTATGGCAAGTATAGATACAGCCGCAATTGGATTTTCTATCGCAATTGTAGCTATCGGTGTAGGATTTGCATTCTACATGAGTGGAGTTCAAGATGCTGGTCCAGTTTCAACTTCCCCAACTATGGCAGCTGAAAAAGCTATGGCAGCTGAAAAAGCTATGGCAGCTGAAAAAGCTATGGCAGCTGAAAAAGCTATGGCAGCTGAAAAAGCTATGGCAGCTGAAAAAGCTATGGCAGCTGAAAAAGCTATGGCAGCTGAAAAGAAGGTAGGGCCAACAACACACACAGTGGATATTCCAGTAGGTACGTCAGTACCAGGATGTGAAGAATCTAATGAATGTTATTTACCAGCAGACATTACAATTAATGCTGGAGATACAGTGAATTGGATTAACATAGACACAGCAGCACACACAGTAACTGGTGGAAGTCCAGCAGATGGTCCATCAGGTGTATTCGATAGTAGTCTAGTCATGGCAAGTGCAGAATATGCATTTACGTTTAATGATGCAGGCAACTATGATTATTTCTGTATGGTTCATCCTTGGATGGTCGGTAGTGTTACAGTGAACTAACCAAAAAAACTCCTTTTTTCTTATTTTATTTGATTTTTCCGTATTGTTCGATTATATGCCACACCAAATCTATGAGTTTCATCTCTAGCATATTGTAAAATTTTCAGAGATGGTTTCTCTTTAGAAATTACAACAGGATATTTGTTTTTTGGAACATAAACTTCTTCATTTTCTTTTGCTAAAGAAATACAGGGTAGTTTCAATCCCAATGACTCTAAGGAATTAATTGCAGCGTTGAGTTGACCTTTTCCACCATCAATAACTATCAAATCAGGTAACTGAGAATGTTCTTCTAGCAATCGATAATATCTTCGTTTGATAATTTCTCCAATCATTGCAAAATCATCTCTTCCAGAAACAGTTTTAATTTTGAATTTTCTGTATCCAGATTTGTTTGGTTTTCCATTTACAAACCTAGACATTGAGCCTACGGCAAAATCTACTCCATGATTAGAAATATCAAAGCATTCTATAATATTAGGAATTGTAGGTAAATTGAGAATTTCTTTTAATTCAACTAGTCCAGGATCATCTCCTTTCAAATGAATTAATTGAATATTTTTTAAAATTAGGTTTATGATCTCTTGTCTTTTCCCCTTAGTTGGAGTAGAAATTTGCACATCAAATCCTGCTTGTTCTGAAAGTAAAGATTCCAATAACTCTTTATTTTTAGGAATCTCACTGACTAGAATGAATTTAGGAATTTGGTGAGTAGAGTAATATTGAAAAAGGAAATTTGAAAAAGAATTATCAGCCACTAGATCAAAAAAGAACTTATCACTATCTCGAATCACGCCATTAATCATTCTAAAATTCATCACAATTGCAGATTGTTCTTGAATGCCAATTCCAAAGTATTCCTCATCAGATTTGTCAACATACTCCATTTTTTGCTTAGTTTGAAGACTATCAATTCGAATTAGAGTATCGCGAATATCTTTTGCTCGCTCAAATTGTTGGAGTTCTGCCGCTTGATGCATCTCTTCTTCAAGTTTTTTTGTGAAAATTTTCGTTTGGTTTTTACCCTTTAGAACATCTTCTAATGAGGAAACATATTTTGCATATCGTTCTTGCGCATCTTTGAATTCACAAGGTCCTTCACAATTTCCCAAGTGATATTCAAGACATACTTTTTTTGGTAAAGTTTTACAGATTCTAATTTGAAATGCTTTTCGCAAAATTCCAATAGTGAGCAACTTTGAGCTGCCCTGAGTAAAGGGACCAAAAGTTTTTCCTTTACCCAAAAATTTTCCATCTCTAGTTCTTCTTGCAACTAGTAAGCGAGGATATTTTTCATCAGAAATTCTAAGGTAGGTGTATCTTTGTTGATCTTTTAATTCAATATTGAATCTTGGACGGTATTTTTTAATCATATTTGACTCTAAGAGAAAAGCCTCACTTTCATTATCAGTTAAAACAAATTCAATGTCTGAAATTTTTTCTACTAGTTTTTGTGTCTTGTAGTTTTGATTTTGTGTAAAATATGATTTAACTCTGTTTTTCAAATTTTTTGCTTTACCAATATAGATTATTTTTTTATCAGAATCTTTCATCAGATAAATTCCAGGATTAGTGGGAATGTTAATTGTGGAAATATCAAAAGTCATTTTTTTAATAATCTCTTCAAAAACTTTCCAGTATAACTTCCGGGCGCTTTTGATACATCCAGAGGTGTACCTGTAGCTACAATTTTACCACCTTCATCTCCTCCTTCAGGCCCAAGATCAATTATCCAGTCTGAATTTTTGATTACATCCATATTATGCTCAATTACTACAACAGTATTTCCCAAGTTTACCAATCTGTTAAGAACATCAAGTAATTTTTGAACATCTGCAAAATGCAATCCCGTGGTTGGTTCATCTAAAATATAAAGAGTTTTTCCAGTACCACGTTTAGATAATTCAGATGCAAGTTTAACTCTTTGAGCTTCGCCACCAGAAAGAGTGGTTGATGACTGTCCTAGCTTGATATAGCCCAATCCAACATCATACACTGTTTGCAATTTTCGTTTAATTGAAGGAACATTTTCAAAGAAATTTAATGCTTCATAAACAGTCATATCTAAAATATCTGAAATATTTTTACCCTTGAATAACACAGATAACGTTTCACTGTTGTATCGTTTTCCTTTACATTCATCGCATTTTACATAAACATCAGATAAAAATTGCATTTCAATTTGTTTGACACCATCCCCATCACATGCAAAACATCTACCATCTGCAACATTAAATGAAAATTGTCCAGGTGCATAGCCACGTTCTTTTGACAATGCTGTATTTGCATATAGTTCTCTAATTGGAGTAAATGCGCCGATATATGTTGCAGGATTTGAACGTGGTGTTCTTCCAATCGGAGATTGATCAATTGCAATAACTTTATCGATATTTTCTAAACCAGTGATCTCTTTGTGATTACCTGGTCTGACATTTGTTTTATAAAAATGACTTTCCAAAGATTTAAGCAAGACATCATTAATTAAAGTAGATTTTCCAGAACCTGAAACCCCAGTTATAGATACAAAAAGGCCCAATGGAATCTCAACATCGATATCTTTAAGATTGTTTTCCGATGCTTTTTTTATAATTAATGAGCCAGATCTGTTGCGAATTTTGTTTTGTAAGGATATCAAAGAGCTATCCTTTAGATATGCACCTGTAACAGAATCACTTCCGTTAAGAATTTTATTCACGGTTCCTTCAAAAATTACGTTTCCCCCATGAACACCAGCACCAGGACCTAAATCCAATATCCAGTCTGAATTTCGTATAACTTCTTCGTCATGCTCTACAACTATAACAGAATTTCCAAGATTTCGTAGCTTGTGTAGCGTTTTAATGAGTCTAGCATTGTCACGTTGATGCAATCCAATTGTCGGTTCATCAAGAACATACAAGACGCCAGTCAGGTTAGAACCAATTTGGGTAGCCAATCGAATTCTTTGAGATTCACCTCCAGATAGAGTGGAGCTTAACCTGTTTAATGATAAATAATTTAATCCTACGTTCATTAAAAATTCTAGACGTTCTTTGATTTCTTTTAGAACATCTTTGGCAATGTATTGTTCATTTTCAGTTAATTTTAGAGTAGAGAAGAAATCATAACAATGATCAATAGACATGTTGCAAACATCCATAATTCCTTGCTCATTGATTTTTACTGCAAGGGATTCAGGTTTTAATTTTTTACCGTTACATGTAGTACATGGAGTATCACGCATAAATTGTTTTAACCATTCTCGTTTTGATTCAGAATCAGTTTCCATGAATACTCTTTGAAGATTCACAAGAACACCTTCAAACGCATCAGTATACTGCCAAGATGAGTCCCCAGATTTTGAACGATATTTAAAATCAATTAAATCAGATGTCCCATGTAAAATAATATCAAAATGTTTTGGTTTAATTTTTTCCAAAGGCGTCATCAAATCAAAACCAAATTTCATTCCAACAGCTCTTAGTGCTTGCCTTCTAAATGATGAAAATCTTCCACTCCATGGGACAATTGCTCCATCTAAAATGGATTTTGACTTGTCGGGAATTACTAAATCAGCATCAAATTCCATCTTTACTCCCAAGCCATTACAAGTTTTACACATGCCAAATGGTGAATTAAAGGAGAATGAACGTGGTTCTAATTCACCAACTGTTAATCCACAATAGGGACATGCATTATTTTGGGAGAAGATTTTTTCAGCATTATCAGTTGCAATCATTACGTCCCCCTTTGATGCTTTTATTGCGGTCTGAATTGCCTCAAAGATTCTAGATCTCTCAGATTTTTCAGTAGTAATTCTATCAACTATAATCTCAATATTGTGCCATTTTTGACGATCAAGTGGTGGAATCTCACCATCCAGGCTCAAAATCTCCCCATTTAGGCGTATTCTAGAATAGCCGTCCTTTTTGATTTGCTCAAATAGTTTCTCATATGTTCCTTTTTTCCTTTGTATGATAGGGGCCAAAATCAGGATCTTTTTTCCTGAGAAATCTTTCAGTACAGAATCACATATTCTTTCAACTGATTGTGATGATACCTTTCTGCCACAATTAGTACAATACGGAATTCCAATTCGTGCATAAAGTAATCTCATATAATCATAAATTTCAGTTGTTGTACCTACAGTAGAGCGAGGGTTTTTACTAGTAGTTTTTTGTTGAATGGAAATTGCCGGAGAAAGTCCCTCAATAGAATCAACATCAGGCTTGTCCATCATTTCTAGGAATTGTCGTGCATATGCAGAAAGAGATTCAACATATCGTCTTTGTCCCTCTGCATAAATTGTGTCAAAAGCCAATGTGGATTTTCCAGATCCTGATAATCCACTAATTACAACAAGTTTATTTTTTGGAATATCAACATCTAAATTCTTTAGATTGTGATGTCGAGCTCCACGAATTTTTAATTTATTTTTTGTCATCTTTGAATTGAATCTCCTTTTCTAGTCTTTTTATTCTATCTCTGCATTCGATTGCACGCTCAAAGTCCAAGTCTTCAGAATATTTCTTCATTTGAGATTCCAAATCAATAATATCATTATTTAGATCATGTGTGGATTTTAATTTAGATTCATCTAATGTAGTTTCTTGTTCTGGCACTGATTTTCGGATAGTTTTAGGTGTGATATTATGTTCAATGTTGTATTGAATTTGTTTTTCTCTTCTACGTTTTGTTTCATTCATTGCATTTATCATAGACTGGGTATTGTTATCAGCATACATTATCACAGTCCCATTCTCATTTCTTGCTGCACGGCCACATGTCTGAATTAAACTGGTAAAATTTCTCAAGAATCCTTCTTTATCTGCATCCAAAATTGCTACTAGTGATACCTCAGGAATATCTAATCCTTCTCGAAGCAGATTGATTCCAACAAGAACATCAAATTCTCCAAGTCGTAATTGCCGAATCAATTCAGTTCTTTGCAATCCTTCAATTTCAGAATGCATATATCTTACACGGACTTGTTTTTTGGAAAGATATTCTGCCAAATCCTCTGCCATTCTTTTAGTAAGTGTAGTTACCAAAACACGCTCAGATTGGGCTATCCTTTTGTTGATTTCATTGATTAAATCATCCATTTGTTCTTGGGTGGGTCTAATTTCTACTATTGGATCCAGCAGACCAGTAGGCCTTACAAGCTGCTCGGCAATTTTTGAGGAGATTTTTTTCTCGTAATCAGAAGGAGTTGCAGATACAAATATTGTATTTTTTATATATACTTCAAATTCCTCAAATTTTAATGGCCTGTTATCATATGCACTTGGTAGTCTAAATCCATAAGTTACCAGTTCTTTTTTTCTTGAACGATCACCTTTGTACATCCCATGAAGTTGAGGTAAGGTTACATGAGATTCATCAATTACCAAAAGATAGTCATCTCCAAAAAAATCCATCAAGCAAAATGCTTTTTCTCCAGCTGATCTTCCATCAAAATGGCGAGAATAATTTTCAATTCCAGAACAATACCCCAATTCCTCAATCATTTCCAAATCATATTTTGTTCGCATTTCAAGCCTTTGTTTTTCTAGTTCATTTAATTCAGGCAGTCGTTTTTGTAATTCTTTTTTAATTGAATTGACAGCTTTTTCGCGAACATCTTTAGCGATAAGATAGTGCTTTGCAGGAAAAATCTTCATCTGAGAAACTTTCTTTTTTTCTTTTAAAGAAACATGATCAAGTAATGTGATTTTTTCTATTTCATCGCCAAATAGAGAAATTCTTACTAGATCCTCAGAATATGCAGGAGTGACATCAATGGTGTCACCTTTCACTCTAAAGTTTCCTGGTGCAACTTCAGTATCATTTCTCTCATATCTTGCATCAATGAATTTTCTAATTATCTCGGTTCGTTTAATTTCATCCCCAGCCTTTATCGTAATTGCCAAGTCCTCCCAGTCCTTTGGGTTTCCCAGAGAGTAAATGCATGAAACAGTAGAGACAATTATAGTAGGCTCTCCCGATAAAAGCATTGCAGTTGCCTCTAGTCTTAATTTTTCAATTTTTTCATTAATTTGAGTGTCTTTTTCAATATAGGTATCAGTTTGAGGAAGATAGCTTTCTGGCTGGTAATAATCATAATATGAAACAAAATAACCCACATTGTTTTTTGGAAAGAATTGCTTTAGTTCTGAGTAAAGTTGAGCAGCCAAAGTTTTGTTGTGAGAAATTACAAGTGTGTTCTTTCCGGTTCTTGCAATTACATTTGCAATAGAGAAAGTCTTTCCACTTCCTGTAACTCCAAGTAATGTTTGGACTGACTTTTTCTTTACCCCTTCAACTAGAGCATCAATTGCTTGAGGCTGATCCCCTGTAGGAAAATAGTCAGATACCAATTCAAATCCAGATGTTTGCTCCAACATCCACAATCCTCGAAAACTGAACTTATAGCTAACGTTTCTTAATTGAAAACCAAAGGTGAACAAAAAAATAATGCATGATCACAATCATACAAAGTTAAAAAATAATTTTTAAAATCAGTTTAATTGTTATGTGTGAAAACACCATATTTAGTATTTTTTCTAGAAAAATTCAAAAATTTCTTGGTATGACCTTGATGGTCAAATAATTAACGAGCCTAAATATTCAGAGAACAATTTATAAAAAAGATAGATTTCAGTCTGAGATGCATCTAGAAACATGTTGGGAAACATACACTTGAAAGGATTTAACGATAAACCAATTTTGTAGATAATGTTTTCATACAGATTAGGTTCAAATTTGACTGGGAGCACAACATGCATGGGATTATAGTTAGTGGCTATAATTTAGCATCCATGTGGAACTCAATTGTTGAATTTTTTTAGATCCGAAATGTTGTCTCAATTATACAGTACTAAGATACACTTTTGACGATAAATTTGGGTGTAAGTAGATGATTATTTCAAAACGTTGTAATGCAAATCAACTAATTGTTCATATTTTACAGTTTTAACAAGTTCAAGTTTTGTCTCATTTTCTATGTTTTTGAAGAGAGGTATTCCTTTGCCTAAAAGAATCGGAATCACAGATATGATTATCTCATCTACAGCCCCTTGATTAAGAAAAGATGCAATAATTTGTGTTCCTCCAACCAACCAAATGTTTTCTCCTGCTCCAGGAAAACCATCTTTTACAAATTTTTCAACATCAGACACAAATTCAGTATTTTCATCTTTATTTTGAGTAGAACTTCTAGTAAAAACAAATGATTTTTTATCTTTGTATGGATATTCTCCAAAAGTTAGTACTTGGTCATATGTGGTTTTACCCATAATCACGGTATCTATTGAGTTGTAAAATGCATCATATCCAGATTCAGCAGTTTCTGGCAGCCAATCAATTCCACCATTTTCTCTCGCTATGTATCCATCCAAGCTTGATGCGATGTACAATAGAACTTTTGTCACAAGAGTTGTAATTATTTCAGAGTTATAATGTTAGATTCAACTCAAGATTTTACATTTTCATGGATTGGTTCAAGGATTACTCAAAGTATTAATTGTTGCTTGTTGTCTATGCGCAAAGATTTTTTCAAGTTTATCTAAGGCATACCATTCAAACATTTTTCCAATAAACCCATACTGTAGTTCAAATTCAATCTCATCTGTTACCTTGGTCTGATTTTCGTTTATCTTATGAAAAACATGAGTGTGCTTCCAGCGTTTGAACAGCGCATTGCTCATTTCATCGACATATGTATATGGCTTGCAGGCAGTAATCTTGGTTTTCCAGGTCATTCTGGTAAGTAACTTGCTTGAAAAATGGGCAGTTTGTCCCAGTGTTATTTTATCACTGCTTGATTCAATTATCTTCAAATCCAATCTTTTAGGAGTGATTACTTCTAAATGGTGTAAATCAGTATAGAAACTCCATACCTTGTCAATTGGTACATCTACAACAAAAGAGTGGCGAAAGGTTTTCAATGTATTGAAATATGATGTTTGTAATATATCTCCATAAGACAGCGTCTTAAGATAAGATCTAATTTGGCCTTTGCGAGATTTTACACTATTTTTAATTCAAATGAATATTGAGTTAATTATTGATTTTACAATAGACAGAAATTCCTAACGCCAGTCATCAATGACGTAGATATTAGCAACATTATATGCATCATTATTTGGTTGGTGCAACGACACACCTAGAAAATCAATGGAAAAGTTTTGGTCTAGCATAGATTGGTATGCATTATATCGACCAATACTGGTTCCTGCTACCAAAGTGGAAAGTCTTTTTGAAACGGCAAACTCTTGGCATGCATTCAAAAGATTCCTGAAATTGCTTTGTGAGTATGAATTAGTTTTGACTGCACCAAACTTTACGTAACACTTGTCATCTCCAGCCTCGGTGTTGATTCCACAATGGCACATTGCAAATCCTACAATCTCTTTACTTTCATCAATGAGGATGACAGTATCTCCAAGGTCCATCTTATCTACTGCCTTTATTTCTAATTGCAAGTCAAGATTAGGATAAACTGTATTTGTGACTTGTTTGCATTCATCAAGATACTTGTCCTGACTTACCTTGGACTCTGAGTATCTTGTCCAAGTGTATTTAGAATTTGAAGGAATGGATTTGGGTTCTATCTTCTTTGACATTACTGGAATCAAAAATCTTGGATGATACCCAAACTTTCTGTACAAGTTGATATGTTTTGGACTATTTGCAAATGTCATGGCTCCAGAATGAGTCACACACCATTTCTCAAAACATCTTACTACAGATTCCATTAGCTTACTGCCTACACCCTTATCCCAATAATCGGGATGGATAGTAAGGGGACCAAATATGCCAACACTTCCCCAATGAAGCCCAAAATTAGAACCTATAATTTTGTCATTCAGTTCTGCTACAAATGATGCAGAAGGATCTGCATGATAACGCGGATAAGCATACCTTGAATTTGCACGATAATTTTCAGGGTCTTCAATGCCTCTGAATGTACCAAAGGCTAATCGAATTATTTTGTCTGCTTCTTGTATGTCCTCTTCTGTCATATGACGAATCATAACATCATCCATTTACTATCAATAATTCAAATGGGCTGGAATATCTATTCATTGTGTATAATACTATTATTTACAATTCTTGAGACAATACACGAAAAAATTTGAATTTAGAGTTTTTTAGTTGAGGCTATGATTGTGCACTAATCTAAGAATTAATTTATTCTAATACCATTTGCCTCTAGCCATTTTACTGCTTGTTCATATTCAGGCATTTGTTTTCCTATCAGATTCCAAAAACGTGGGGAATGTTCTTTGATTTTAAAATGACATAACTCATGAAGAATGACATACTTGATAACCATCCTAGGTGCTTTCATCAGATTATGATTAAGATTGATTATAGTGTAAATTCAATTCTATTTTTTATGATTTTCAATCATACAAATATTCAATCTTGTCATATTCATCCTTCTGATATGAGTTGTTCTGATCGTAATCCTTTTTATAAGATTTACAAAAATATCTACAAAACTATGAAACTTTCGAAAAGTTTGCTGAATTGATAGTTATTACTCCGAATTGATAAAAAAATAAAGTATTGAGAAAACAATATCAAATTACCAAATGGGTTCATCAATCATTCTTAAGCCATTGGGGGTTTCTTCAAAACCCATAATTTTCAGAGTTTGTTTAGATGTTGGAGAGTTTTTTTTCAAGATATTTTTTGCAAGTTCCATTCTATCTTCAGGCTTCAAGTGTTGTCCAATTTTGTATTTACCATGAATAGTTTGAGGAACAACCTTGATTATGCTAACAGCATCTAACACTCGCATATTTGATTCAATTGGATCATATTGTCCTTCAGGCTGGTATTTTTTCATCAATCCATTAAGTGCAAGTGTTTTT
>Ga0224496_10000159_pt1 | contig 49876 bp, 51 predicted proteins | sample SF_Jul11_sed_USG_2_FD_168127 | JGI IMG/M metagenome (GOLD analysis project Ga0224496, IMG submission 168127) | Sediment microbial communities from San Francisco Bay, California, United States - SF_Jul11_sed_USGS_8_1 | ecosystem: Environmental > Aquatic > Marine > Sediment | place: USA...
TTGGTGATCAGGTAATCGGCAGCGGGTTCACCCTCTGCCAAACCGTCGAGGATGGCATCAATCGCCTCCTCGCTGTCCACCCCCTTGAACCACCAGTTTTCGGGCTGAATGACCATGATCGGCCCTGAATCGCATTGCTTGAGACAGGTGGTGGCGGTGATCAAACAATCCAGATCGCGGTCAAGAACCTCTTCTTCAATATATTGCAAAAAACCGTCGGTCTGCTTGTGACAGATCCCCTTTTTATCGCCTGCGACGCGAAAACTCTGACAGAGAATGATTTGTCGTGCCGGAATTGCCATGGTGAAGCTCCTTATGTTTTTTTCAGGGACAGAATAACTGCCCCCCTGTTGTTCTTAACTAATCCCCGACCCAAAAAAGATCAGAAGCGGTGCAGGCGCGGGCGACCGAGACGGCTGACCAGAGCAGCCCTCTGTCAGCGGGCCCGGACGACCGCAGATGTGCCGCTTATGGCCTTTTTCCCTTTTTACCGCCGCCGAAGAGAACCTCCACCGTCCCCTCCACATTATCGTCGCTGATCAGCAGGGGCAGGCCGTGTTGTCCTAGAATCCGCCGCGGTTTTGGACCGGCACTGGCGGCCAACAGAACAAAGCAGTCAGCTAAAATTTCAGAAACCTGCCGCCAGCGGCTATCGCCGCCACCAGGCTCGGGCAGCTCGCGCGCCTCGAGCAGACAGACCAGACCGTCTTGTCTGGCTCCGTAGATCAGGGCCTTGATCGCCTGGCCCAGATGGAGGTCGATATCCATGCCGTTACCACTGAGGACCGCGACCTTGCCTTTTCCCGGCCGGGGCCGGGGCAGGTTGCCTGCTGCCAACTTACACGCCTCATTGCTGTTCCGAGCAAGGCCGATATAGACCGGCGGCGCCGCCAGGGGCAAGTTGGTCACCAGCTCGCCCAGCTCGGCCAACCGGCGACTACTTAGGGCGGCAGGTTCTTTTTCGGCCCCGCAGGGCATAAAGGGCAGCAGGGTCATGGCGCTGCCCCCCAAATCCGCCACCGTCTCGGCAAGCTCTTCAATATGTATATCGTTATAACCGGGATAAACCGTGGTGCTTACCGTAAAGGCCAGACCTGCCTTGCCGCAGGCCTGCATGGCCCTGGCCTGCCCCTCTACCAGCAGGGGCGCAACCCTGACCAGAGGGATGGTCTTTTTCTCCGGCCTGATCCAGGCAAAGAGTTCTTGCACCACCTCGGGCCGCACCGCATCCACTAAAAAATTGACCCCGACCTGCAACCCGGCCAGCTCGGCCAGGTATGCATCGATGCCCAGCCCCAGAGTGGAGATGGTTATGGCCAGCTCCGGGTATCTTTCCCGAACAAGCCGGAGACATTCCAGGGTGAGCTCCGGCGTTGCCAGGGGATCACCGGGTCCGGCCAGCTCCACCATCGCCACCATGGCGCCCTGGTCCAGGGTCTGGCCGATGAGCGCCAAGGCCTCGGCGGGCAACAGAGCCCGGTCGAGCAAGCCGGGGGCGGCAAAGCGTTTACGAGCCAGGGCCCGGGGAGCGATGGCCAGTTGCAGCCATGGGGCCTGAGACCCGGAACCGCAACAACATTTGGCTATGCTGATCATCGTCATGGCCGTCTGCCCTTTTTTAAGGTTAAGGCGGCGGGGAGCCTCCCCCGCCGCACCTGATTAAAATACTAATTCAAACTTGGATTCCGAAGCGTCACGATCCTGACGATCCATCAGCACCCCGAGAATCTTCTCCAGCAAGCGCAAACCGCCCTTGTAACCGACGGTGGGGAAGTACTGATGCCCCTGACGATCAAGGATGGGGAAACCCCAGCGAACAAAAGGCAGATCCTCGTCCCGGGCAATGTACTTGCAGTAGGTGTTGCCGATAATCAGGTCCACCGGCTCGTTCTTGATCCACTGGTGGAGCAGAAACATGTCGCCCTTGGCCTTGACGTTGACCTTACCCCCCATGTCCTTGGTGATCTCCTTGATCCTTTTTTCAAACTTCTTGCCCGGGGTACCGGTGACGATATGAACCGGACACATGTCGATGGAGACCAAAAACTCGGTCATGGCAATGAGCTGATCGGGATCACCGACCAGGGCCACCTTTTTCTTATAAAAATACTGATGCATGTCGGAAATCATATCCACCAGCTGCCCCCGCTCAAGGGCGATCTCATCCGGCACATTGACCCCGGCCACCATCCGCAGGGCATCGATGAAGCGGTCGGTGGCCTGAAGGCCAAAGGGCATATCCAGCACCTGGCAAGGCACCTTATGCTCCTTATCCAGATAGCGGGCCGCATCCGCCGAGCACCACTCGCCCAGGGCCAGGGTGCCGATGGAGTCGCCGGTGGATTTCAACTCGGCCACCGTGGTGCCGCCCTCCGGAAACATCTTATACTCGCCGGAAAGCGGGCCGTTGAGCACGCCGGAGGTGTCCGGGAAGAGGATGGTTTTCACGCCGACCATATTGGTCAACCGCTTGATCTCCTCCATGTCGGACGGCTCCACCCAGCCGGGAATGATGTTGACCTTGCCGTTCTTCTTGCCGGTGGGCTCGGCCATGCCGGCCATAGCCGTCACCATGTTCGAAAAACCGGTAACGTGCGAGCCGGCATAGCTCGGAGTGGAGGCGCTGATCACATACTTGCCCTTGGGGATCTTGCCCTCGGCCAACGCCTTTTTCTTGATCTGCGGCAGGTCGTCGCCGATGGTCTCGGACAGGCAGGTGGTATGGACGGCAATCACCTCCGGGCCGTAGACGGTGAAGATATTATTAATCGCCTGCATCATATTGGCCGAACCGCCGAACACCGAGGCGCCCTCGGTAAACGAGCTGGTAGAGGCGGATACCGGCTCCTTGTAATGCCTGGTCAGGGCGCTGCGATGATAGGCGCAACAGCCCTGGGAGCCATGACTATGGGGCAGACAGCCGTGGATGCCCAGAGCCGCGTACATGGCGCCGATGGGCTGGCAGGTCTTGGCCGGATTAATGGTCAAGGCCTTGCGCTCCGTTATTTCTTTAGGTGTATGTCGTAATAACATGTCGTTATCCTCACGAACCTGCAAAAACAGGTTTTATAATATTGTTAAATCATTCCCCAAAACGCCGTCCAGTGCCGGAGATACAAGGAAGAGACCTGCTCGCCATAGCCCAACTATGCGAGCAGGTTGATGACGCCGTAAATTCGGTGCTGGACGGCGTTTTCATCCCCTACTCCCAGTTGTAGGATGCCGATAACTGCAAATCCTTCTGCCAGGGCGCCTTCATGTAACTCCAGACCTTGGAGCCCACCAGGCGGTCAATCTCCTGATAGAAATTGATCGCGCCCTTGAACCCGGCATAGGGGCCGCCGGAGTCGTAGCTGTGGAGCTGCTTCATCGGCACCCCGGTCTTCTGGATGGAAAACTTCTCCTTGATCCCGGCGCAGAAGATATCCGGCTTCATGATCTCCACCAGCTTCTCGGCTTCATACTGGTTGAGATCGTCGATGATCAGGGTACCCTTGTCCATGTCCGGGATGATGCCGGCATAATGCTTGAACTTGTAACCGGCCTTTTCCAACGCCTCGATTTCCTTGATCGTCTTGCGCGGCTTGAACCGGGTTGCATCCGCCTCCACCTCCAGCTCTTCGATATTGCGGCTGTCCGCATCCAGCTTGAGATCAGGGATGACCTGGCGGCCCTCGTAATCGTCACGATGGGCGAACTCGTAGCCGGCCGCGATGGTCTTCATCCCCATCTCATTAAACAGGCCCTGGTAATGATGGGCCCGGGAGGCGCCGACAAACATCATCGCGGTCTTGCCCGCGGTCCTGGTGCGGACCTCGGCGGCAATGGCCTCGACCTCGGGCATCTCCTCGGCTATCACCTTTTCCACCGTGGCAATGAGCTTTTTGTCGCCGAAATACTCGGCAATCTTGCGCAGGGACTTGGCGGTGGATTCGGCGCCGATAAAGTTGACCTTGATCCAGGGGATGCCGTACTTGGTCTCCAGCATATCAGCCACATAGTTGATCGACCGGTGGCACATTACCGCGTTGAGATCGGCAGTGTGGGCCGAGGCAAACTGATCATAGGTGGCGTTGCCGGAAAAGGTCGAAATACAGGTGATGCCGCATTTCTTAAAGATCCGATCAATCTCGAAACCGTCGCCGCCGATATTGTACTCGCCCAGCAGGTTGATCTTGAACTTGCCCGGTTTTACCTCATCGTTTTCCCCGACAATATGCCGGAAAACCTGATTGTTGGCGATATGGTGACCGGCGGACTGGCTGACCCCCTTATATCCCTCGCAGGAAAAGGCGTATACATTACAGTCGCCGAATTTCTCCTTCATCCGGGCCGCCACCGTGTGGATATCATCACCGATCAGCCCCACCGGACAGGTGGCGAAAACCGCGATCGACTTGGGATGAAAGAGATCGTAGGCCTCCTGAATGGCCGCGGTCAGCTTTTTTTCGCCGCCGAAGATGATATCCTGCTCCTGCATGTCGGTGGAGAAACAGTAATTGATATAGTTTTCACCATCCGGGCCGGGATCGGTCTGGTTGCGCCGGGTCAGCCAGGCGTAAAAGCTGCAGCCTATAGGGCCGTGCACCAGGTTGACGATGTCGCGGGTGGGTCCCATGATCACGCCCTTGCAGCCGGCATAGGTACAGCCGCGCATGGTGATGATGCCGGGGGTGGTCCGCACATTGGCGGTAATTTCCGGCGTGGTGTTCTCCAACGCCTCGTTAATCATTATCTGTTTGGCGCGTTTGCGGGCTACCTTGGGCGGATATTTCTTCAACAACTCCGCTTTGACGTCGGCAGGATCCCACTGCACCATTTTTTTCTTGGTTGCTGTTGCCATTTTGTTGCTCCTAAATGTGTTAAGACCGGCTTGAACCTGTTCCATGCGTGAAAATTCAGAGCGACGGGAAAAACAGAAGCCGGCAGAGGATACCCCTTGCTTAATTCCGACCTCCGGATTCCGGATCCACCCCTGGTTAAACGATGGACTTCTCGCCGGTCTCCCCGGTACGCACCCGCACCGCATCGGCCAGCGGCACAATAAAAACCTTGCCGTCGCCCGGCTTGCCGGTCTGATTTACATTGATAATTGTCTCCACCACGCAATCAACCATGCTGTCTTCCACCACGGCGGTGAGCAACCGTTTCGGGTAGAGCTTGCCCTTTTCCCCCAAGAGAGCGGCGGCTTCCACGTAACCCTGCTCGGCCCCTTCCAGGATATGGGTATTGACAAAGCCCTTGCCCCGACCTTGGGCCTCATGGGCAAAGAAGGCGTCCACCCCGCAATCGGTCAAAGCCTGCTTGGTCTGGTTCATCATATTGATGCGCACCACGGCGATTACCTCTTTCATGCCGGCACCCCCTCGGCGGCCGCCGCGGTCTCCTTAACGCCGGAGCTGATGGTGTAGGACTCCTCCACCTCACTGACAAAGATCTTACCGTCGCCAAAGGCGCCCTTGCCCTTGGTACGGGCCGTATCCATGATGGTCTGGATAACGAAATCCTTATCCGCCGCGTTCACCACGCTCATCAGCATGACCTTGGGGATCTCATCATAGGTGACATCGCCGATCTTGATGCCGCGCTGCTTGCCGCGGCCGGCAACCGAGTATTTGGTAACCGCCGGAAAACCGGCATCCATGAGGGCCGCCAGCACCGCGTCTGCTTTTTCGGGCCTTATAATTGAGCGAATCATGATCATCATAACCGTATCTCCAACTTGGCCGGCAGGGCGCATGCCCGGCCGGTATATTCTCTTAGTTTGTCTAAAATGTATTATGGCCGAACTTACACAGCTTCCATCAAACCGTACTGCATGAGCAGGGCTTCCAATTCCTCGATCTCCAGCGGGGTGGGGATGACGAAATCCTTGTTTTCGTCGATGGCCTTGGCCAGGCCCCGGTAGGCATCGGCCTGGTCGACTTCCGGTTTCCACTCGATAACGGTCTTCCGGTTGATCTCGGCCCGCTGCACGTCGTTGTTACGGGGCACAAAGTAGATCATCTTGGTGCCGAGCTTTTTGGCAAACTCCTCGATCATCTCCGCCTCGTTATCCACGGCGCGGGAGTTGCAGATCAGCCCCCCCAGGCGAACCGTGCCGGACTGCGCGAACTTGACGATACCCTTGCTGATGTTGTTGGCCGCGTACATGGCCATCATCTCTCCGGAAACAACGATATAAATCTCTTCAGCCTTACCATCGCGAATCGGCATGGCGAAGCCGCCGCAGACCACGTCGCCGAGAACATCGTAAAAGGCGTAATCCAGGGCCTCACTTTCCTCGTATGCGCCCAGGGACTCCAACATGTTGATGGAGGTAATGATTCCACGGCCGGCGCAACCAACCCCCGGCTCAGGCCCGCCGGACTCAACACACCAGGTGCCGCCATAGCCGGCTTTGCGGATATCCTCGAGTTCAACGTCCTCGCCCTCCTCGCGCAGGGTATCGAGAACCGACTTTTGCGCCAGCCCGCCCAAGAGCAGGCGGGTTGAATCCGCCTTGGGGTCGCAACCGACCACCATAATCTTTCTCCCCATTTCCACTAAACCCGCCACCGTATTCTGGGTGGTGGTTGATTTCCCAATCCCGCCTTTGCCGTAGATCGCCACTTTTCGCATTGTTGTTACCTCCTTGCCGTTTGTTATATTTGATGAACTTCTTAAGAATTTCACCGCAGTTAACAAACCTCTATCGCAAGGGCTGTGCCAACAAAAGCCAGCCATTGACCAGCAAGGAGACAAGAGCCTGATATTGCGTGTTATTTTTTACGAATCATCGGCAAAAAAAACCGTGCCACCCCCTGTTATCGACATCTTCCTTTTTGCAACCCCCCTTACAAAAACGAAGCTACCCATCCACAAACGAAACACCCAACGGCCGGAAACAGAAAATACAAAAATGTAATTTTACTAAAACGAAAAATTGCCAATTTTCACCAAAACTACATTTTTGAAAATAATTAGTAGCAATAAAAAACAATAATTTTATAAGTAAAAACATACTGATAAACCATTGGAACCAAGAATAATATTACATTTATGAAAAACATGGTCCATATATTGCAAAAGACAATATAACAACACCTTGCAGCATCGCGCACCAAGAACAAACACCACACAAAAGCCTTATCTAGGGGAGGGGAACCCAACACCATGAACAATTTGAGCCGCACTTCACAACTTGAACTCCAGGCCCTGTACCAGATCTCACAACTCATTGGCTCGGCCCTGGAAATAGACAAAACCCTGTCCGAAATACTCGGCATCCTCCACGAAACCTTGCGCATGGAGCGGGCCACCCTGGTCTTACAAGACGACCATGGCGAAAAACTTGCCATTGTCGCCTCCTATGGCCTCACCCGCCAGGAAAAGCTCCGGGGCATTTACCGCCCCAACGAAGGGATAATCGGCAGAATCTTTCAGACCGGCATGCCCTTTGCGGTGCCGGATATCCACAGCGAGCCGCTGTTTCTCAACCGCACCGGGGCACGGGCCAACCTGGCCAAGGGGGAGATCTCGTTTATCGGGGTTCCGGTAATCGTGATGGAGGAACCAGTGGGAGTGCTTTCGGTGGACAGGCTCTTCGGACCGGAAATCTCATTTGAAGAGGATATCCGGTTCCTGACGGTGGTGGCCATGCTCATTGGCCAGTTCCTCAACCTCAACAAAGCCTTTTCCCTGAAACAAAAAGTTCTGGTTGAGGAAAACCTGCAGCTCAAACAGGAGTTGCGCACCCGCTACAGCCACCACAACATCATCGGCCAGTCCAAGCAGATGCAGGATCTGTTTCGCTATATCGACAAGGTGGCGCCGAGCCGGGCCACCGCCCTGCTGCTCGGCGAATCAGGCACCGGCAAGGAGCTGGTGGCCCGGGCCATCCACCAGGCCAGTCCCCGGGATCAGAAACCCTTTATCAAGGTAAACTGTGCGGCCCTGCCGGAAAACCTGCTGGAAAGCGAACTGCTCGGCCACGAAAAAGGCGCCTTTACCGGGGCCATAGCCTTAAAAAAAGGAAGATTCGAACTGGCCGACGGCGGCACCCTTTTCCTCGATGAGATCGGCGAACTGCCCCTTGCCCTGCAAGCCAAACTGCTTCGGGTTCTCCAGGAACAGATGTTTGAGCGACTTGGCGGCACCCAGACGATCAAGGTTGATGTAAGGGTCATCGCCGCCACCAACCGCAGTCTTGAAGACTGCGTCAACCAGGGCATCTTCAGGGCCGATCTCTATTACCGCCTCAACGTGGTGCCGGTTATTCTGCCGCCGCTCCGCAAACGACAGGAGGACATCAGTCTGCTGCTCGATCACTTTCTCCAGGAGAGCAACAAGATGAACAACCGAGAGGTGCGCCTTTCTAGTTCGGTGGTGCAATTTTTATGCGAATACCGCTGGCCCGGCAATGTCCGCGAACTCCAGAACCTGCTCGAACGGCTGGTTATCATGGCCGACGACAACAAGGTAGAGATGAGCGATCTGCCCTGCGTGATGACCGCCGAACCGGAAACGCCGAGCCTGCAGGCCCCGCCCTTACCGACAACGGGCAACTTTTTGGAAATCCCGCCCGCCAATCTCCAGGCACCGGCAATGGCCGGCCCGGGCAAATCGCTGAAGGAACTGGAAAAGGAACAGGTAATCTCCGCCCTTAATCGCCACGGCTGGATCCAGGCCCGGGCGGCCAGGGAGCTGGGCCTGACCCAACGCCAGATCGGCTACCGGATCAAAAAACACAAGATCGCCATGCCGGAGATTTCCTACTGACCACCAACCGGCGTAAACGTGTTTCACGTTAAATAGAAAAAGTTGCCCGTGGGAGCGGCTTCAGCCGCGAATCAAAGTTGCGCCTCAAGTATTTTCTTCGCGAATAAATTCGCTCCCACCAAAAAACTTGATTCAAACTTCAATCGCCGGCCTTTATTACCGACTTAAAGTCAATGGCAACCGAGAAAACATCATGAGATAATAGCGAGATAATCGCCAAAGAAGGTATTGAAATTACAGGTCAGCTCTTCACGAATGGCGACCGCATTCCCAAAAAGCTCGGCAGGGTTCAGCGCCAGCCCCCGAAACGAGGCGAGCCACTGCCAGTCATTTTCCAGCCAGCGGGACATATCCTCGGGCACGGCCGCATGGTTATCAAACTGCACCCCGAGAATATGGGGCCGATCCTGGAGCGAGAAGGCTTCCACCTGACACTGGGCCGAGGTAGCCAACAAGGATAGCTGCTTGGGCAAAGGCTCGCACACACTTTGACTATGCCACTTAAACAACGGAATCGCCTTGGGGAGATTGACAAAGGCGGGATGTTCCCTGCCGTCATGGGTTAAATAGCCCTGAACAAAACCGATGCTTGGCGCAAAATTAGGCCCGACCTTGGCCCCGAGGGCCTCAGCCAACAACTGATGGCCAAGACAAAAGGCGAGAATCGGCTTATCCGCGGCAACCGCTCTCTTGATAAACCTTTTTTCTTCAACCAGAAAGGGATACCTCCCCTCCTCCGCCACATTGGGTGAGCCGCCGAGCAGGATTATCCCATCGTAATTACTGAAATCAGGCAGCCAATCCCGCCAGACCCGGACCAGATCAAAGCGAACATTATGCACCCCCATCGCAAATTCAAGGAGCCTGCCCGGACCGGCCCAATCGGTATGTTGCAAGATAAGAAATTTCATAATGCCCAACTCTAAGAAAATTCTGACGATAACCCTGCCTGAGCCCCATACCGGCAAGCACCGCGGAATCGGCCTCAGCCGCGAATAATAACCGGCTGCCCACCTTAGCTTGTTAGCAACTCAAGATATTTTCGCGAATAAATTCGCTCCCACCAAAATCAGCGCCCAGGGTTGCCGCCATTTTTTATTGCGGCTGCGAATCAGCTCCAGCAAAAAAAAATGGCGGGCTCCTAAACACAACCCGGAACCCGCCATTCATCTTATTATCTGTTAACCGCCTAGGCCTGTTTTGAGCCCATCTGGAAGTCATAGTAAGAATGACCGCCATGCTCGCTCACATCAAGGCCCTCCATCTCTTCCTCCTCACTGACCCGCAAGCCGACCATGGCATCGATCACCTTGAAAAGAATAAAGGAAGCAACAAAGGCCCAGATAAAACAAGCCGCGATCCCGGTCAGCTGAACCATGATAATCTTGGCGGTAACGCCCTCGATATTAAAAAGCCCGGCAGCCAAGGTACCCCAGGCGCCACAAACCCCATGCACGGAAACAGCGCCGACCGGGTCATCCACTTTGATCCTATCGAAAAAGAGCACGGCCAACACCACCAGCACCCCGGCAACCGCGCCGATAATAATGGAACTGGTCGGGCTCACATTGGCACAACCCGCGGTAATACCCACCAGGCCGGCCAGGGCGCCGTTAAGGCTCATGCCGATCTCCGGCTTGCCGAAAATAAGCCATGAGGTGATCATGGCCAGCACCGCCCCGGCGCAGGCTGACAGCGAGGTGTTCACAAAGATCATGGCAATATCGGTGCTACCCGCCGTGGTGGAGCCGGGATTAAAACCGAACCAGCCAAACCAGAGAATAAAGACGCCGAGGGCGGCCAGAGGAATATTATGGCCGGGAATAGCCCGGGGTTTACCGCTTTTCGTGTACTTACCGATCCGGGGCCCAAGTACGATGGTGCCGGCCAGACCTGCCCAGCCGCCGATGGAATGAACCACGGTGGAGCCGGCAAAATCGATGAACCCGAGCTGCTCAAGCCAGCCGTTGCCGTTCAACAAGGAACCCCAGGCCCAGCTGCCGAACACCGGGTAGATAATTGCACAGATTACAGCACTGTAAAGAATATAAGCGATAAAATTAGTCCGCTCGGCCATGGCACCGGAGACAATGGTTGCCGCGGTGGCGGCAAAAACACACTGAAACATCCAGAACGCCAACACCCACGGATCACCGCCCACGGTGTAGTCACTCAGAAAAAAGCCGGTGGTGCCGAACCAGCCGGTGGTGGTGGAGCCGAACATCAGGCCGAAACCCACCGCCCAGAAAAAGAGGGAGCCCATGGAAAAATCCAGCAGGTTTTTCATCATGATGTTGACCGCATTCTTAGCCCGGGTAAAACCGGCCTCGACCATGGCAAAGCCGGCCTGCATAAAGAAGACCAGAGCCGCCGCCACCAAGGTCCACACATAATCGAGGTTGGTCTGCACCCCTTTTAGGGCTTCCGCGTTAGAGATCACCGTCGGCACCGCTTCCTCGGCCCCCCAGGCCAGGGCCGGAATCGACAGCAAGGCTAGGGCCATAATCCACATTTTCTTCATTGCATTTTCCTCCTTTATCAAACTCATTATCAAAAAATCAGGCGCTTGCTGCCCCTTAAATCGCATCCAGATCCTTCTCTCCGGTCCTTATCCGGCAAACAGACTCAACCGGCATGACAAAGATCTTGCCGTCACCGATCTTGCCGGTTTTCACGCTGGCGACAATGGCATCGACCACCTTGTCCGCCTGATCGCCATCCACCACGATCTCGACCTTGACCTTGGGGATAAAATCCACGACATACTCGGCGCCGCGATAAATCTCGGTATGTCCTTTCTGGCGACCAAACCCTTTCACCTCGGAGACGGTCATCCCCTGCACCCCGATTTCAGCCATGGCCGCTTTCAAATCATCAAGCTTGAAGGGCTTGATAATGGCTTCAATTTTTTTCATTCCGCTTCCTCCTTTCTCTTCCTTCTATTCGTTATAAAATCTTCCCCACAGCCCATAACGCCTGTGATACAATCTGCATATCTACCTTATCAAGGACCGTGCCAGCGGGATCAAAACCTGCCAAAAACATGGCCAACATGTTGATTTTAAAGAACTAATCTAACAACTACCCAGCAGAAACCACCTGGCCTCCAGGGGGCCAACGTCTTACAATTTTGAAATATATTAATTTCAAATAGCAAAACTATATTACAATTATGTAATTGAGACAAAACTAGCCACAATCCGGCCCACAATAAAACAGCTAAAAATGAGGATAAACTTGACGACCTATGATTTCGACCTCGGCGTTATCGGCGGCGGCGCGGCAGGACTAACAATAACGGCGGGGGCGGCCCGACTCGGCGCCAAAACCCTCTTGGTCGAAAAAGAACCCCTGCTGGGCGGCGACTGCCTCCATTACGGCTGCGTGCCGAGCAAAACCTTGATCAAATCGGCCTCGGTCTATCACTCCATAAAAAACAGCCATCGATTCGGCCTGCCCAACCTTGACTTGCCGCCGATAGATTTCCACAAGATCTCGCAGCACATCCGAGCGGTGATCGCCTCGATCCAACACCACGACTCGGTGGAGCGTTTTTGCGGTCTCGGCGCTCGGGTGGAATTCGGCCCGGCCCGCTTTGTTGATGAGCACACCATTGCAATCACCGGCCGCCGATTTACCGCCAAACAATGGGTAATCGCCACCGGCTCAGCCCCGGCCATTCCGCAGATCCCCGGCCTGGCCCAGACCGCCTATCTCACCAACAAAGAAATCTTTTATCTCGACCGCCTGCCCGCTTCCATGATCATCCTCGGCGCAGGGGCGATTGCCATGGAAATGGCCCAAGCCTTCAGCCGGCTGGGGACCAGAGTGGAGGTTCTCCAGCGCAGCGGCCAGATCCTCAGCAAGGAGGATAAAGACCTGGCCGACATCGCGATGCGGGCCTTAAGCGAAGAAGGGGTAAACTTTCACCTGGACACCACTGTTCTGCGGGCTAGAGAGCTGGGTAACTGCCGGGAAATCCTCTTCCGGGACAACAGCAGCGGCAAGGAGATCGACCTCAAAGCCGAAGCCATCCTGGTCGCCATGGGCCGTGCCCCGAATATCCAGGATCTGGGACTGGCCGAGATTGACCTGGATTTCAGCGCCAAAGGAATTTCGGTGGACAATCGCCTGCGGACCAACCACCCGCACATCTACGCGGCAGGCGATGTCACCGGCAAACACCAGTTCACCCATGCCGCAGGCTATGAAGGGGGAGTGGTGATCTCCAACGCCATCTTCCATCTACCGCGCAAGACCGATTACACCTGGCTGCCCTGGTGCACCTACATTAAACCGGAACTCGCCTCCATCGGCCTCAACGAAAAAAGGGCGCTGGCGGCCGGGGTCGATTACACGGTATGGCAGGAGGATTTTATTGACAATGACCGCAGCCGGGCGGAAGGAAACGAGCTCGGCTGCATCAAGCTGCTGCTCAACAAAAAAGAAAAGCCCCTGGGAGTTCAGATCCTGGGGCCCCATGCCGGGGAGCTGCTCAACGAGTGGGTCGGCCTCCTAAACAGCGGCGGCAAGCTGGCCACCCTGGCCTCGGCAATCCACCCCTATCCCACTTTCGGCGAGATCAACAAACGGGTAGCGGGAAAATTTCTCTCGGAAAAACTCTTCTCGAACAAGGTCAGAAAGGCGCTTTCCTTTTTCTTCAGCCTCCGGGGCCGGGCCTGCGAACTCGATGAGATGAGAGGTGACAGGTAGAGAAAATATCGGTATCATAGACATGACAATTCAACCGATAAACCCAAAGAAACCAGACAAAAAAATGCCGGTATTCCAGCTCACTGAAAGCCTGTTGTTCCCGCCGCCGGAGCTGGCCGAGGCAGACGGCCTGCTGGCGGTGGGGGGCGATTTATCGCCGGAACGCCTGCTCATGGCCTACCGGGCCGGAATCTTCCCCTGGTACTCGCCGGGCGACCCGATCCTCTGGTGGTCCCCCGACCCCAGGCTGGTTTTATTTCCAGATGAATTTTATCTCTCCAAGCGGCTGGCCCGAACCATCAGGCAAAAGGTATTTGAGGTAACCTTTGACACCGCCTTTAAAGAGGTGATCGCCAACTGCGCAAATCTTCGCAACCGCACCGGTGAAGGCACCTGGATCGACGAGGCCATGCAGGAGGCCTATTGCCGGCTGCATGAACTCGGTTTCGCCCACTCGGTGGAATGCCGACAAGACGGTAAGCTGGTGGGGGGATTATACGGGGTGGCCATCGGCTCGATTTTTTTCGGCGAATCCATGTTCAGCCTGACAAGCAACAGCTCCAAGGTGGCCATGGCGACCCTGGTCGCTTATCTCAAAAAGAAGAACTTCGACCTGATCGACTGCCAGATCGGCACCCCCCATCTTAAAAGCCTGGGGGCCCGGGACATCAGCGGGGACCAGTTCAGCCAGCTCTTGGCCGAGGCCGTGAACAAACCGACCCCGCGAGAACCATGGCAACTTCCCTGAGACCAACCACGGCCCGCTGAAATCTTTTATAAAAAAAACAATGGGCTTGATCTAGATCAAGGCCGCGCCCACTGTTGACCGGTATTATCATGACAACAACAGCGCAACCTATTAACTGTTTTTGCCCGGAGCCCGGCAACGATTCCGAGCAAAGATGATGGATAACAAGGCCGGAATTTTAACAGGGAGGTTCACCATGAAAAAAATCGAACTGGACAAAACCAACGAGTTCACCCCGGGCGGCATGAAGCGTTTTTTTCTGGTGCAGGACTCGCCCCACTTTAAAATCATCAACTTCAACCTCGCCGCCGGCCACACCTTCCCGGTCCACTCCCATGACCTGGACGGCGACCTCTCCATTCAGGTGATTGAGGGCTTTGGTGAATTCTTGGGCGAGGGGGAGACCGCGATCCCGGCCAAGACCGGCGACATCCTGATCTCGGCCATCCGGGAACCCCACGGGGTCAGGGCCAAGACCGACATGCGGATCCTGGTGACCATTGCCCCGCCGATCTGATCGCGGGATCAAACCCGCCAACTGCACTACAGACTATTTAGATACGGAGGTAACGCGTCATGGAAATCAAGGCATGGGATGAATATCTGGTAGCGGAACACGAGATGATCGAACGGGCCATGGCGGTCCTGAAAGAGCAGCTGCTCAAACTGCAGGACAACGCCCAGGATACGATCAAACTTCAGCGGGCCATCGATTTTCTCCTTGAGTTCGGCGACAAGATTCACAACAAGAAAGAGGAAGAACACCTCTTTCCGCTCATGGAACAGCGGGGCATTCCCCGGGAAGGCGGACCTTTGGGCGTTATGCTCATGGAGCACGAAGCCGAGCGCGGCCTGCTCGCCACCATGCTGCTGAAGGTCTCCGGCCTGAAAAAAGCGGCGGCGGACGCGCGGCTCAGGTTCCGCGACGAGGGCCTTGAGTATCTCGCCATCCGCTCCGAACATATCTGGAAGGAAAACGATGTGCTCTACCCCATGGCCCGCCGGGTTTTTAAGGATAACGACAACGCGGAATTAATCGACCATTTTGCCCGCATCAACACCGAGACATACGGCCCCGAGGCATGGGACAAGTTTACCCGGATGGTGCTTGAGGTTGAAAAAAACGAGGAACGGCGGAAAAAACTTATCGAAGGGCTGTCCCACCGACAACTGGATGCGATCATGGAGGCGATGCCCTTTGAGGTGACCTTTGTCGATGCCGAGGACACCGTGGCCTACTTCAACCGTCTGGACAAGGAAAAGCTCTTCCCCCGGACCAGATCGGTCATCGGCCGCAAGGTGGAAAAATGTCACCCTGAAAATTCGGTGGCCACCGTACGCAATATCGTGACAGGCTTTAAAAACAAGACCCACGACAAGGCTGAATTCTGGATTGACTTCAAGGATGATAAAATCCTGATCCGCTACTTCCCGGTCTATGATGACGACGGCGAATACCTGGGAGTGCTGGAAATAACCCAGGCCATCGGCGCCATCCAGAAAATTACGGGCAACAAGCGGCTGCTTGACTGGTAGCCTCTTCTAATTCGCTTTCGGCTCGACCGACATCCCGGCAAAAAATCAAGGCCGCCGATGCCGGTCGAGCAGTTGCCCGCCCAACCGGCAACCCTCTTTTTTGCCAAGCCCGCCACCACGATTATCCCCAGCCCGGGCATCATTATCTTTTGCCGTTTTTTTCTTATCGGAAAAAAAAATTGACCAACGAACTTTAACGGTGATACCCTATCAATAAATAAGTGCACAATTTGTTGCGGCGCGGAGAACCCGCAAGCCCTTAGTTACAAGAATGAGAATTACCTGCCCCACCCCCGTATCCTTTAGGTTAAACCATCCCAACAAGGGAAGCAGCCATGACAAAAAAAGTTTTTCTTCTGTGCTCGATGTTTTTCTTACTCAGCGCCACAACTTGGGCCTTTGGCGAAGAGATCAACCGACAATACCTATTTGCAGTGGTCCCCCAGATCCCGGCGCCAATGATTCAACACAGCTGGAAACCATTGCTCGACGAAATCAGCCAGGATACCGGCTACAAATTTGAGCTTAAATTCTTCAAATCAATCCCGGAGTTTGAACAAGGTTTCCTCGAGGGTAAAGTCGATTTCGCCTACATGAATCCCTACCACCAGGTAATGGCCGCAAAGGCGCAAGGCTACCGACCGCTGATCCGGGACAACAGCAAAAAACTTGTCGGCCTGCTTGTTGTCCGCAAGGACAGCCCCATCCAACACATCCAGGACTTAAACGGCAAGGAACTTGCCTTCCCCTCCCCCAACGCCCTGGCCGCCTCGCTTTACATGCGAGCCCTTTTAATTGAATCGGAGCATATCAATTTTACGGCCAACTATGTAAAAACCCACAGCAATGTTTACCGGCATGTGCTTTTAAAAAAAGCCGCCGCCGGTGGCGGGGTGAACAAAACCCTGAAAAAAGAGCCGAAAGAGTTTCAAGACCAACTGCGAATCCTGTACACGACCCCGGCCATCCCCTCCCACCCGATCAGCGTGCACCCACGGGTTCCCGAGAGTGTCGCCCGAAAAGTTTCGGCCGCCATCATGAAACTCGCCCAAGATACGCAAGGACGGCGGATACTCGAAAAAATTGCCATCGCCGAACCGATTCCGGCCGATTATGAACGGGACTACAAACCCCTGGCCCTGCTCGGCCTGGAAAAATACCTGGGTACGGATTAATAGCCGGCCAAGACGACGCAATGCCAGGTTACCCACCACAACAACCACCTAACCCATCCGGCCAATATGTCCCATAGATTATTCCCCAAAAGACTCGGCACCCAGATCGCATTGATCATCTCATTGCTGCTCTGCCTGCTGATCACCATTTACACCTGGCACTCCACCATAATCAACAAGAACCGGATCAACCTGGCCATCAACAGGCAAGCCGAGATCATGGCCAACAGCATCGCCAGCCTGACCATCGGCTACATGCTGACCGACGACTTTGCCGCCATCGAAAGCCTGTTGTTGCGAAACGCCAAAGCCCCGGACGTAATTTCCATCACCATCACCGATCACCAAGGGGAGGTGATCAGCCAAGTCGTGCAGAAGGAGGACTCCACGGTCAGGGCAGTCTTCACCGCGGAAAAACTTACTCCCCCCATCTCCAGTAAACCGGTTAGCGAACAACTCACCGATAAGGTTTCCATATGGCATCCGTTATTCGATACCTCGTTGCTGGGCTGGGTTAAGGTCCAATACAGCCTCCAGGCGGGAGAGCAGATACAAAACCAACTATTGCTGAATGCCTTGATCGCGGGGCTTATCTTAATGACCTCCAGCACCCTGCTCATCCTGCTGTTCATGAAGCCCTACATGACCTATTTATCTAAAATAACCGAATTCTCCGGCAAACTGACCAACAACACCGGAGAACAACTTGCCCTTAAAGACCCGCCCCTGGAAATTGCAAAGCTGACCAAGGCCTTAAACAAAACCTCCCTCATCCTCCAAGCCCAGAACCAAAGCCTGATCGCCAGTGAAACCAGGACAAGAACCATCATAACCTCCTCGGTCAGCGCCATTATCCTGATCAACGAAGACAAAATTATCGAACTTTTCAATCCGGCCGCGGAAAAAATTTTCAATTATCACGAAGATGAGGTTCTCGGCCAACCGGTCACCATCCTGATGCCGGAACCGTACAAAAGCAAACACGACCAGTTCGTGAACAACTACATCAGAACCGGAACCAAAAAAATTATCGGCATCGGCCGCGAGGTGGTGGGCAAACGTAAGGACGGCTCGCTGTTCCCCATGGATCTGGCGGTGAGTGAAATGTTTGTGGAAACGGGCAGGATGTTTGTCGGCCTGATCACCGACATCACCCAACGAAAACAAAATGAAATGAATCTGAAAACAGCACAATCACAGCTGGAAGAGAAAAACAAGATCCTTGCCGAAACAGCGGAACAGGCAAAGGCGGCAAGCCGGGCCAAGAGCGACTTTCTGGCCAGTATGAGCCACGAGATCCGCACCCCGATGAACGCCATTATCGGCATGGCCGAACTGCTTGGCGAAAGCGAGCTCACCGATGAGCAAAGCCAATATGTAAACACCTTCAAGAATGCCGGCGAAAACCTCTTGAGCATCATCAACGACATCCTTGACATCTCTAAAATAGAATCAGGTAACTTTGCCCTTGAAAACATCTGTTTCGACCTGCAAGAGGTCATAGAAAGAGTTGGCGAGGTCATGGCCATGCGCGCCCACCAAAAAAAGCTGGAACTGATCAACAACATCGACCCCGAGGTCCCCATCGCCCTGGTCGGCGACCCGACCCGCCTGCGGCAGGTGATCGTCAACCTGATCGGCAACGCCATTAAATTTACCCAACACGGCGAGATCCTGCTCTCGGTCAAATGCCGGTCAATAACCGAAACGCAAGCCGAGCTGCTCTTTTCGGTAACCGACACCGGAATCGGCATCCCCCGCGAGCAACAAAAACTTATCTTTGAAAAATTCAGCCAGGCTGATACCTCGACCACCAGAAAATACGGCGGCACCGGGCTGGGACTCTCCATTTCCCAACAGATTGTCGAGATGATGCAGGGCAGGCTTCAGGTTAAAAGCAAGCCGGGGGCAGGAAGCACCTTCTCCTTCACCGCCCGCTTCGGGATCAGCGACATCTGCAAGGAAAGCGTGAAAACAACGGATATCGACCTCGACAATCACCGAATCATGGTGGTTGACGACAATGCCACCAACCGGATGATCCTCAATAAAACCCTCTCCACCTGGAACGCGGAAGTAATTGAGGCGGAAAACGCCGAACAAGGGCTGATCAAGCTTGCCGCGGCAAACCAGGCAGGCCGGCCGGTCAGCCTGATGCTGCTCGACTTCAACATGCCGGGCATGAACGGCCTGGACATGGCGGAGACGATAAAACAACAGGCAAAGACTTTACCCATTATCATTCTCAGCTCCTCCGATGCCAGGATCGACAACATCACAAGAATCAAAGAACTCAAGCTGTTCGGCTACACCACCAAACCGGTAAAGCTTTCGGCTTTAAAATCGATGATTATGACGGCCCTGCAAATGAAATCCTCAGAAAAAACAGCGACAAAGGACAAAGTTTCAGCCGCTCCGCAAATGCGACCACTAACCATCCTCATCGCCGAGGACAATGTTGACAACCGCAATCTTCTTACCGCTTATTTCAAAAATACCCCGCACGCCCTTGAGTTTGCGGAAAACGGCAAAATCGCGGTGGACATATTCAAAAACAAACGGTATGACCTGGTACTGATGGACATAGAAATGCCGGAAATGGACGGCTATACGGCAACGAGAACCATCCGCCGCTGGGAACGGGAAACACAGGCAAAAAAAACACCCATCATCGCCCTGACCGCCCATGCCCTAAAAGAGCACGAGCTTGCCAGCGCCGAGGCGGGATGCGATGGCCACATGGCCAAACCCATTAAAAAAGCTGCGCTGCTGGATATGATACAAAAAATTACAGAATAGCTTTAGCTCAGGCCTAAACCGCAATCTTTGCCCAACCCTGTCAACCAATATCGGCCCGAAAAAATGATAGAAAAAATCCGCCTAAGCAAAGATGACATTACCACCATCAAAGTTGACGCCATTGTCAATGCCGCCAACAACTCTCTGCTGGGCGGCGGCGGGGTGGACGGCGCCATTCATCGGGTGGCCGGGCCGCAGCTGCTGGCCGAATGCCGAACCTTGGGCGGCTGCCGAACCGGGGAGGCCAAAATAACCAGGGGCTACAACCTGCCGGCCGGCTATGTAATCCACACCGTCGGCCCCATCTGGCGCGGCGGCGCCGAGAACGAACCGGAACTGCTGGCCGCATGTTACCGCAGCTGTTTTAACCTGTTAAGGGAATACAAGTTGACCACCGTGGCCTTTCCGGCCATCAGTACGGGAGTATACGGTTATCCGAAAGAAGATGCGGCGGAAATCGCCATAGAAGAAACAATGAAAGCCCTGGCCATAAATCAGGCGATCAAAACCGTCTTCTTTGTCTGCTTTAACCGCGAGACGGAAGCGGCCTACCACCGGGCAATTGTAAAAGTTTAACCGTCCACCGCGGCAACGACCATGGCCGCCCCGCCGCCCAGTTCGACCAGATCGCCGGGCTTCAGCTGCCGCCCGCGGCGAACATCCACTTCGCCGTTCACCTTGACCTCGCCTTGCTGAATCCTAATCTTGGCCTCGCCGCCGGTATCCACCAGACAGGCCAGCTTCAAAAACTGACCTAAACGAATTGTCTCGTCCCTGATCACGACCTTTTCCATAGCACCCCTTTACCCAAATATCATCTCGCCCCAAAATAGGGCGCCAGTCAAACAAAACAACCTTCCGCTTAAGGTGAAGGGATTGTCGTTCCCTGTTACCCTGCCCATAATCGCCGCGGTAAAATGCCACCTTATTTATGGCGGCTCCTTGTGGAACTATCGCTAACACCGACGGAGTTAGCCGGAACAATAAAAAAACCGCCATACGCTGATCCGTACGGCGGCAATAATCATTTAAACAAAGCAAACCAGACTATTTTTGCACTACCTTTTTGTTGGCAGTCTGAACCTGCTTGCTCTTATTCGAGGAAACCTCTTTCATCCGTGATTCCCATTCATCCTCGGGAATAGCGGTGCCGGGAACCAAACGAAGCTCCTGGGTCCGGGACTTGATCTCACCGTTCATAACCGCGCCTGATTCAACGGAGAGATCCATGGTCTCAACCTTACCTTCGATGATACCACCCTTGATCACGTAAAGGTTTTTCACGTTGAGATTACCCTCAACCCGCCCGGAACAGACAAAGGTACTCACGTCCACGTCACCGACGATGATCCCGGTCTCGCCCAAGATAAGATATTCGCCCCGGATATTGCCTTCGGCCTTGCCGTCAAGCCTCAATTTACCCTTAAACGTCACATCGCCAACCAACTGCATATCAACGCCGATAATACTGGTTATGTTCTCTCGCTCGCCACTCTCATCAGAACCCAAACTAAAAAAACCCATAAAGTCACCTACCGCAGAAGTTATGAAAGCCCAAGCTTTCATCTGTCCTTTTTCCCCAAGCCCTGGTTAGTTACTGCCCATTGCCAAAGGAACGGAACTCCCAACCCGCATAAATTTAACCGGATCAATGAGCTTATCCCGATACTTGATCTCATAATGGAGGTGGGAACCGGTACTCCGGCCGGAAGTGCCGACAAGACCAATCACCTGCCCCCGCGCGACTTTTTCGCCGTTTTTAACCAGACTTTGCTTCATGTGAAGATAACGGGTCTGAAAACTGTTGCCGTGGTCGATCTCCAAGAAATTACCGAAACCACGGGTATGGCCCCGAGCCACCACAACTCCGGCTGCCGGAGCCTTAATCTCGGTGCCGATTTTGTTTTTGACATCAACGCCGCCATGAAAAGCGGGCTTTTGATTAAAAGGATCAATGCGCCGGCCGAACCGGGAGGTAATAACGCCGGGCACCGGCACCCCGAGAGGTACGGAATGAATGGTATCTAGATATTGATCAACCAACAGGGTAAGACTTTCGTACGAGCCTTCCGGCAGTTTGGCAAAAGGACCACCGGAACTGTCGGCACTCTCGGCAAAATTCAGGTCAACGCCCACGTTGTTGAGAATAGACTTGATGACATCGCTTCTTTCCCGCAATTCGGTCAATGCGGTATCCAGCTGACTTTTCTGTTCTTTTTCCTGCTTGGCCACCCGCTCCTGAATATTTTGATTCAAGGCTATGGTCGAGCGCAAGTCTTCTTTCAGCACAGCGACTTGATGGCGCAACGAAACATTTTCACAAGAAAAATACCAGCCGACAAAACTGCCCAACACCATCAGCACAAAAGAAACCGCGACCAGCTGCAACTTATCTTTGGAAAAGATAAACGAGCGAGTCACGCCCCTCTCACTGGTGACCATAAAATGAAGCTTATTATCCATAACTGTTTCCCCTCATTTCACCTGCGCAAAAAAAGATAATGTTCTGCCCAATAAGCTTAACGCAAATCGAACTTTGGCATAATACACGTTATCTTTTTAAATATACTAACAATAATATGAGGTCCGAACCATATATTTTTTACCTGACGCCGGTGCAGCCCTTGGTATTAGCGGAATCATCTTTATTAAAATAAAATTTATCCATTATCTTTTTTTGACAAACATCACAGGCATAATTAATATCGTCTGCAGACAACATCTATTCCGGCACCCCAACATGGACTCACCATGAAAAAAAACAAACCCTTACCAGCGCCCCCGACCAAGGGGTCTTCACTTTTAAAAAAGAAAAGCAAAGAGAAAAAGATCAGACAACTCTCCCTCGCCGATGACCTGGGAATTATTTTTTCACCGGAAAAAGAAAAGCGTTCGACCAAAAACTTCGCCACTATCTTTGCCAAAACAATCCAGACCGAGTCGCTGCTGAAAGCCATCCAGGAAAAAAACGCGGCAGCCGGCCCCAAGCCGCCGGCCATTGCCTCACTTAAAAAATGGCCCTCGCCCCAAGACGAACTTGACCTGCACGGCCATACCGCCGCCGAGGCCGAAGCCAAGACGGATTTCTTTATCTCCCGCGCCAAAAACAGCCGGCTCAAAACGATCAGAATCATCACGGGCAAAGGTCTTCACTCCCCGCAGGGACCGGTTTTACAAGGAGTGGTGGAGGCTAAGCTCTTGGAGTTCCGGGCACAGAAAAAAATAATCGCTTACCGCTGGGAAAATAACGCCAAACAGAAAAGCGGCGCCTTGATCGTCTACCTGGCCTAACACAGACAAATTAACACAGGAGCACCCCATGCCCAAAGACAAGGTTACGGTTTTCACCCCTGTCCCACTGACGATAAACCAGAAGATAAGAATCGAGGGCACGCCCCGCGGCGGCGATTGGCTGGTGATCGGGCTCAGCGAAAGCAAGGTAAGACTAAAATGTCCGGTTTCGGGCCGGGAGGTCGAATGGGCAAGGTTCTGCTATCAAACCGAAGAATGCCTCCAGGAGTGGCCCAAGCAAGAGTGACCACCCGCCATTTATCTCCAAAAAATGCCGGCCGCCCCCCCTTGACTTGATCCTGGCCAAACTTATATTTAACAACCAGGAAAAAACCGGTTACCGATCAAGCAAAAAGAGAGTTCACCATGACCAATATAGCAAAAACCTTTATTCTGATGGCGGCAATGACCGCCCTTTTCATGGTTGCCGGCCAGGCCCTCGGCGGCAAAGGCGGCATGAGCTTCGCCCTGCTCATGGCCCTGGCCATGAATTTCTTCGCCTACTGGTTCAGCGATAAAATGGCCCTGGCCATGAGCGGCGCCCAGGAGGTGACCCCCAGCGAGGCGCCGGAACTGCACCGCATGGTTGCCGGCCTGGCCCTGCGGGCAGGGTTGCCCAAGCCGAGGGTCTACCTGATCCCCGGTGACACCCCCAACGCCTTTGCCACCGGCCGCAACCCCGAGCATTCGGCGGTCGCCGTCACCAAGGGCCTGATGAACCTGTTAACCAATGAGGAAATCGAGGGGGTGCTGGCCCATGAACTCGGTCACATCATGAACCGCGACATCCTGATCAGCTCCATTGCCGCGGTCATGGCCGGCGCCATCAGTTACCTGGCCTCCATGGCGCAGTGGGCCATGATCTTCGGCATGGGCCGAAGCAATGACGAGGAAGGCGAAGGTGGCGGCGGCCTGATCGGCGGGATAATCATGATGATCGTCGCCCCCCTGGCGGCAACCCTGATCCAGATGGCCATCTCCCGCAGCCGCGAGTATCTGGCCGATGCCACCGGCGCCCGGATCTGCGGGCGGCCCGGCTCCTTGGCCGACGCTCTGCAAAAGCTGGAAAATTACAACCAGCGCCTGCCCATGGCGGTGAATCCGGCCACGGCCCAGATGTATATCGTCAACCCCCTGGCCGCGGGCACCATTGCCAACCTGTTCAGCACCCATCCGCCGATCCGGGAAAGGATCCGGCGACTTACCCAGACCGGGCAGCCCAAATGAGCAAACCGCAAATCACCACCGTGTTATTTGATTACGGCGGCGTCCTGGCGGAAGAAGGCTATCAGCAGGGGCTGTTCGCCATTGCCCGGGACAACGGCCTTGAGCCTGAATCATTTTTTAACACCACCACCGAGATCATCTACAACTGCGGTTTTGTCACCGGCAAATCCGACGAGGGGCAATTCTGGCGGCTTGTCCGCGAAAAGACCGGGATCAGCGGCGATGACGCCACCCTGACCGCAGAAATCCTCAGCCGTTTCCAGCTGCGCCCGCAAATGATCGATACGGTAAAAAAGCTTCGCGCCCTTAAAATCAACACCATCATTCTCAGCGACCAGACCGACTGGCTCGACCGCCTTGAGCAACGAGACCGCTTTTTTCATAATTTCGACAAGGTCTTCAACAGCTATCACCTGGGAAAAACCAAACGCGACCCGACCCTGTTCACCGACACCCTGCAGACCTTGAGCATAACCGCCGACCAAGCCCTTTTTGTCGATGACAATTCCGGCCATATCGACCGGGCCGACGCCCTTGGCCTCAATACCCATCTCTTTTGCGAGGTGGATTCGTTCTTAACCGCGCTTGCCGATCATTTACCGGCCGGCGGCCGCCGGTTTTAGACTTTACCAACCAGCTGATATTGTGAGAAAGTTAGAAAAGGACTTTTTTAAAAACATATGAAAAAGGAGCGGCCACCCCTTGATCGACCACAAAAAACTAGCCGTCATCCATATCGTAAAAAAAGAGTTGGGACTGAGCGACAGCCAATATCGCGACACCCTTGAAAAAATAACCGGGGTCCGCTCGGCCAAGGATCTTGACGACCAATCCTTCCACAAACTGATGCGCTATTTCACGCGCAGCAAACATTACCGCCAAAACAAAAACAGCATCACCTTCCGCCAGAAAATGTATCTCAAACATCTCCAGAATGATCTGGCCTGGGATGACTCCCATTTCACAAATTTTCTGCACAAATATTATAAAACAGACAAAATCGACTCCCTGACAAAACCGGAAGCGGGCAAGGTAATCGAATCGCTCAAGCATATCCTTGCCCATAAAAAAATTGATTCCCACTAATCTTCAACCTAGTTAAAAAAATGGCTGGGACTATGGGGCCGGCATGGGACTGCTTTGGAAGGTGCGAATTTATAGGCAAAAAGTTGAAAATAGGCCGATAAAAAAAAGGGGCAAGGCCGGCCCCGCGCGGGAGATTGACAACCGGGCAAAAGATCTTATTTGTTTATAAAAACAGCAAGGTAGCTTCGGATTATATTTCGGCCGCCGGCCAAATAATTTTTTAAGGAAAGCAAACAATGACCTCATTCAAAGACCACTGGGATCTGGAAATGGCCCTGCAAGTCATGCAACACCAGACCGTGGATAGTAAAACCTGGGCTGACGCGGTAAAATGGCTGCTTCTTTACGGGCCGCCGGCAATAAAGGAGATGATCAGCCAGGCCTCCAGCATGGCCACTGAAAATTTTTTCCCGGAGCTAACCCCCATCGGCTACAACGATGAAGGAGAACCGCTCTACGACATTCAGGCCCTGGCGAAATCCTTAGGGATAAGCGAAGAAGAAGCCATGGAAAAAATAGCGGAACTGGAAAAAAAATATGGGATCAAGAATATTTTTGGCGAAGGGCAAGCCCACAAAATCCACTAAAAAATTGCTTAATCAGCAAGCTTGCTTGGGAGTGTTTTTAAAAGGAAGGGAATTTATTCGCGAAAAAGTACTTGAGGGCCCTGCTGTTGTCGGCTCCCCCGGCCCGATTTGACATCGGTGGGAATCAAAAAAAAATAACCTTAAAAGACAATACCACCCCGGCGACGGTCCTTGGTAAAGAGACGATCAACAGAGAGCAACCCACCGCCGCGAATTAACAGAGCCAGACAAATCCCGATAACCAGCAGGTGATACTCATAGCCCTCGCCTTGCAACTTTCCGGACCAATTCATAAAAAACCCGTGCTGGAGATGATTGGCGAACATACAGGCAGAGATGACACCCCCTATCGCCAGAGCCCAGAACCTGGTAAGAAAACCAATGACCAGAAAACCGGCCCCACCAACCTCTACCGCCATCAGCAAAATTGTGGCCCAGGCCGGAATACCCATCGCGGCAAACGATTCGATTGTGGCAAGATAGCCGGACCCGCCGAACCACCCGAAAACCTTTTGCGCGCCATGGGGAAAAATCACGCACCCCAGAGCCAGCCGGATAAAAAATTGGGCAGGACTGCTATCAGTTCTTACCAATGCGCTCAGCATCACCACTCCTCTCAGGCCACAAAAACAGCTAAGATCTACGCCAACCGACCATCAAACTAAGACCAAACGGGTAATTACACCTAACAACATCAATACAAATCTTTCAATCATTTTAAACAGTAACACATTCGTCAAAAAAAATTCCAGCCAAAAAAATCTATCAGCCGACAGCCAGCAGGCAATTTAGATCAATGATCGTGGCATTTTCTTTTTTTTTCGGGTAATGATATGATCCTTGCACGAAAAATCATTCTCTTCAGATAGGAGGGCCACATGAAAACATCCTCAAAAATATATCTCCCCCTGCTTCTTATCATCTTACTCCTGCCCGGCTGCCTCACAAAAAAAACCACGGAAACCGACCAGGATCTTGCCGCAAAAGAGGCCCCGCAAAACAAACTTACCGGTGAGCAAATTCAACGCCTGCTGGGCAACAACACCATGGTCATGCACGAATCAGGGGAAAAGGCCACCATTGAGATGTACGGCAACGGCAAACTTTATGCCGTAAAAAGTAAAACGGAAAAAAACGACGGGGTCTGGGGGGTTGAAGACGACCAGCTCTGTATCCAATTCAAACGGTGGGGACACGGAGAGAAAATCTGTTACCGAGTAACCGACAACGGCAGCCACTATACGCTCACCACGAAAACAGGCCTTGAAACCGGTTATTTTACTGTGAGCAAAGGGGTGACGCGCAGCCAGGCCGCTGCCAGGAAAAAAACAAAGGGCAAACGCCGGGCCGCTTCGAGCGATGCCCCGGATGTTATCATTGATGAACCGGAAGCAGATGAGCCCCAAGGACCAGCCATCCAGGAATCCACCCAAAGTTCATATAACCCCCAATCCGTCAAAACCGATCTGCGGATGATTTACCGGAACATGAGCCGGAACTGTCCGGGCTGCAATCTGCCCGACGTCGACCTCAGCGAAGCGAATCTGATCGGCGCCAATCTGGCCGGAGCTAACCTGAAACACGCCAACTTAAGCAAGGCCAACCTGAACCGGGCCAACTTGAAAGGCGCCATTCTGACCGGCGCCAACCTGGCCGGCGCTGATCTGGCCGGTGCCGATTTGGCCGGAGCCGACCTGGAAGGGGCCGACCTGACCGACGCCAACCTGGACAGGGCCAACCTGAAAGGCGCCAATATCGACAACGCCATCGGCGTTAACCTGGACCGGATCATCCGCTGACGGAAACCGGACATCATTAGCAGGTCATGAACGCAACATCTTGCCGACCCCAAAGAGAGGTCTACACCATCGGCCACTCCAACCACTCGGTCACGGCATTTTGCGACCTGCTCGCCGGCCATGATCTTCAAATCGTGGTCGATGTCCGGTCGTCACCTTTTTCCAAACATGTACCCCAGTTCAACAAAAAAGAGATCGCCCCGGCTTTAACCGGCCAAAACCGCCAATATCTCTTTATGGGCGATCTGGTGGGCGGCAAGCCCGCCGACCCCAAATGGTACGATGAGCGGGCCAAGGTCCGCTACGACCTGCTGGCGCAAAGCACCTCTTTCCAACAAGGCATAGAGCGAATTCTAAAGGGGGTTGATCAGGGCTATCGAATTGTGCTGATGTGCGCCGAGGAAAATCCGTTGCAATGCCACCGCCACCTGCTGATCGCCCGCACCCTGGAACAGGAAAAAAAGACTGCGGTTCTGCACCTGCGTGGCGATGGCGCCCTACTCAGGGCTCGGGATTTCCTGGCATCGGCGGAGCAACTCAAACTGTTTTAAAAGGCGGCCCGCCGAGATAAATCTCTACTTGGCCCGCCGCATGGCCGGGGAGGGCGCCGTGGACAGCATGGGCGCCAGGGCAAGGAATGGATAAAAAAACCAGCGCCAGCGGCCGAACATCCTGACCACGTTGTCGGTGCACCGGCAGCAATCACAACTTATGGTCCCATCTTTTTCCTGGCTCAGCCATTGATGCTCGGCCAACAGAAAAACATGGGCATTGGCCTTGGCGCAATCAAAGCACAGCCACTGTACATTTCCGTTGATTTCCCACTTTTGCATAGCCTTCCCTTCTTGCCTGTTACCCTTGCTGATTATCTAAAAAAAGAACTTACCCTGCTTATCGGTCTTTTTTTTGATTTCATTACCGGCAATGATAAAATGAGCAAGCCTTAGGAAGAAAATCTTAGAAGAACCCGACCTAACCCTGCCGCCGCAAGTAGGTGCGGGCTCCCACAAAGCGTTTCCGGAAATAACCGTTGGCCAGGGAAGCAGTGCGGATGGTCTTGCCCTTTCGCGGCGCATGGATGAAGCTGCCATCGCCGGTGTAAATCCCGACATGGGTAACCCGCTTCCCGCCGTTGGTGGCAAAAAAAACCAGATCCCCGGGCCGCAACTCGTCGACGGCCACCGGCCTGCCGCCCTGAAACTGGGCTCGGGAATTACGGGGCAGGTTCAGGCCGTTCATCCTGTAAACCGTCATGGTCAAGCCGCTGCAATCAAAGCCGGTTTTAATCGATTCACCGCCCCAGCGATAGGGAATCCCGATAAAGTTACGGGCCGTTCGCACCAGATGATCCCGCATGGCCGGGCCGTTGTAGCGGCGGATTGCGGCGGCGGCATAGGCGGCCGGATCGACAATATAATAATTATCGATAATTTTTGCGTTGCGCAACTGCAAGGCGCGCATGCGGGCCGCCTTGGCCGTGCTAAAATCGCCAAACCTGACCTTGTAAAGTCCGCTGGCGTGCTGAAAGTAATAGGCATCAAGACCAAGCCCATCCAGCTTCGCCATCAAGCCCACGGCATTATCCAGATTGCCAAAGGCGCCGACCTGGATGGTATAACCGACCAGGGGCAAATCATCCGCCGCCTCCGGGGCAAGATCAGCCTTGGTCTCGACCTGAAACGAACCGCTGAAGCCGCCACAACCGGCGGCCAATACCAACAGCCAGCAACACAACAACCGGCTGACCGCCTGAGCCGCCGTCATCAACATTTTCCGCCCCCGCCGTGCAGGCTCCATATCCACTCCCTCAAGTTTGGTAACAGGCCAACATGGCGGCCAATTCCGCCTGGACCGCCGCCGCAAGCTCCGGCGGGCCGAGCACCTTGACCCCGCGCCCCCAGGACAACAACCATCGCTTCACCTCAAAAACATGCCGAACCGGAAAACTCAAAATCAGGCCGTCATCCTGATCCAGAACCACTGCCTGGCCGGGATGCCATTGCCGCTCCATGACATAGGGCGCATGCTCGCGGTCAAACCAGACCCGCACCTCAAACTCCTTTTCCCCGGCAAAAATACCAAAACGCTGACCGCCATATCTTTCATAATCAAAATCTTCGGGCAGCTCAAATGATTCATTCAATAACCTGCTCTCCTTGATTCTCGAAACGGCAAAGGTCAACACCTTGCCCCGCAAGTGGCAATGGCCGACCAGGTACCACTCCCCCTGGTAACGCACCAGATGATAGGGCGCAACCCGCCGCACCGTGGCAGCCTCTGTACCGGGCTTTAAATATGCTATCTCAAGCAGCCGATTGCGATGGAGGCCGTCGGAGAGCTGCTGCCAGACCAGGGGATCTATCCTGGTCTGGTGGTCGGCAACCACGCTGAGCCTGTTCTCCACCCAGGCCGGCTGCACCGAAACTTTTTCCGGCAGCGAGGCCTCGATCTTCTGGAAAACGCTCTGCAGGGCCTGATAGATCGGGGTGTCCTCATGTTGCTTCAGAGCCTTTTCCGCGATGCAGATGGCAAACAGGTCGCTTTCGTTGAGGGAGATGGCGGGCAGGGCGTAATTTTCTTCGGTGTAATAGTAGCCCCTTTTTACTGAATCGTAGGCAATGGGCGCGTCCCGCTGATTGCGGAGATAATCGATATCCCGAAGAATACTCTTGGGGCTGACCTCATATTCGGCAGCCATGGAAGTGCAGTTGGCCAACAGCCCGCCGCGCATTCCCTCCCTGATCTTGCGGTCGATAAAAAGCAGTCTTAAAAGTTGATTTTTGTCTTTTGCCATTTTTTTTATTTTTTCTCAGACCTAGGACACTATTTGTCCTACCCCCCATGTTAAACTCCGGGTAACAGAAAATGCAATGGATCTTTTTCAAAGGAGAACAACAATGACCGAGCAACGTTACGATTTTGTCCAGGGCTTCATGGCGGCAATCAACCTCTACGGAGAAAATCCCTTTGCCGGAGAAGAGGGGCGGCTGGAATTTGAATCAGGCCTCGCCGTATTAACCGCCCACGACAGACATGGGGCGCGCCCCGCGCTGCCCTATGAAAAATATCTGGAGATCCCTACCTATATCAGGCTTGGCAAAAATCTGCATATTTGAACCCGGCCTACGCGTCGACGCCGGTTTTAAGGCCGAGATTTTTTTTATGCCCGGAGCAACCGGCCCATAATACCCGGACCGCTTTATCACCGTACTTCACCATCTCGGCCACCGGGCAAAACAAATCGCCGGGATTTTGCCGCCCATATCCCGCTGCCCACAAGTTAAGGCCTTGGCTTGCCCCTATTTTCATCATGCCTTATAATTAATAATAGATGAAATCTGTGGAGCAGAGTTAATCACCAAACAACTTACGGCAGGCCAAGGCATCGATGATCAAGAAAGTAAAAATTGAAGATTTGCGGCCCGGCATGTTCATAGAGCGGTTTGACTGCAAGTGGACCCAGCACCCCTTTATCTTCAACCACAAAAAAATAACCTCATTCAAGACCATCGACCGGCTCAACAACTGGGGAGTTACCCATGTCTTCATCAACACGGACCAGGGCCTCAATGCCAGCGAAAGCCCTCCCCCCAAACCGGAATTACACCTCAAGCTCACCCAGCAAACCAGCCCGGAGCAAATGCGGGTCGCCAAAGAAATCCACCACATTCCCCTGCACCACGAAATCGCCCGGGCAAAACGCATCCGCGAAAAAGCCAACCAGGCCGCCCATGAAATCATGCGAGACGTGCAATGCGGCAAGAAAATCAAAACGGAAGAAGCCTATAACGTTATTACGGAAATGGACAATTCGATCTGCCACAGCAAGGACGCCCTCCTCCTGCTCATGCGGGTCAGAAGCAAAGATGAATATACCTTTGAACACTCGGTTGGGGTTTGCGCCCTGTTGCTGGCCTTCTGCCGCTCCCTGGGCCTGGACGATGAAACGACCAGACTCATCGGCCTGGGCGGCCTGCTCCATGACGTAGGCAAGATGGCGATCCCCATGGATATTCTCAACAAACCCGCCGCCTTAAACAATGATGAATTTGAAAAGGTCAAACACCATGTCATCTACTGCCGGGAAATCCTGGCCAACACCCACAACATCCCCCACACCGCGGCGCTGATCGCATCCCAGCACCACGAACGATTCGACGGCAGCGGCTACCCCTATGGTCTTGTCGGCGATGAGATCAGCAACGGCGGCCAGATGGCGGCCATCGTCGATGTTTTTGACGCCCTGACCTCGGACCGCTGCTACCGACAGGGTATTGATCAGGTTGAGGTCTTAAAGAAGATTTACGAATGGGGGGAAACCCATTTCAATCAGGAGCTCAGCCAACGCTTCATCAAATGCATCGGCATTTATCCGGTCGGCACCGTGGTCCAGTTGGAAAGCGGCTTTATCGGGGTCGTGGCGGAATCAACCGACCACCTGCTGCAACCGGTGGTCCGAATCATTCACGACACCATCCGCGACCGGCCCGTGTCCCAGCGCGACATCGACCTGTCCCGCCCGGAGAGCAGCGGCGGCGACCGGATCGTGGGATACGAATCAGTCAGACGCTGGCGAATCAATCCCTATAAAATTCTCGGCATCACCTAGGCAACGTTTAGTTGCCGAGTTGGCCAATCCCGCTAAAATCCGGCTCGTCCGGCCGACCAAACCGCCTCTTTCGCCCTACTGTTTTTTATCCATGAGCGAGGAAAGCTGCTGATAGCTATCCGCGGACATCTCCTCAAACATACAGCCGAAGCTGATATTGCTGAGCTCCGGATGATCAAGCATCCACCGTATTTTCAAAGGAATGGCCGCGTCGCACAACAGGCCGTCAACCCCCGTCAGCCGGGTGAGGATTAAACAACTCCCTTCGGCAAGGCTGCTGGGTAATTGATCGCGCTTGATTGAAAACTGAATACCGCCGAGACTCAGATTTAGAATCGCCGCACAAAACGATCCCTGGCCAAGATCGGGAAAGACAAAAACACCGTTGACCCCATCTGCCAGGGAAAAATAGATCCGATCATACTTTCGCTTGTCGCTTCCATCTGCAACCATTGATTCTCCTTGGCGAACCCGATGACAAGGGGTAAAAACAAAATATTATTGAAGCATGCCGCAATTAATGTCAATTACCATATAATATGGTTCTAGCGCTTGGCAAGAAGCCGTTAACGGAACGAGTACTTTTTCATAAAAAAAATTTACGGCAAAGCCATATCAACCTCAACCAAAATTCACATCAGCCGAGGAGCATTGTTTGGCCTTAATCAACTCAGTCGCCCAAAAATTTTCATTTCCCGGCCCCATCGTCAAGGTAACTGAATTTGGCTCAGGCAATGTCAACGACACCTTTCTGGTTAACATCGACCATCTCCCCGGCCCGGATAAATTCATCCTGCAACGGATCAATCCCACGGTTTTCCCGGAGCCGGAACTGATCATGCGCAACCTGCGGGTCTTGACCGAGCATGTGCAACATAAACTCGCCACGGGACCGGCGCAAAACCGCCGCTGGCAGCTGCCGGCCATCATCGCCACCCGCGAGGGCCAGGATTTTTACCGCCACCACGACAACTCATTCTGGCGCGCCTTAACCTTTATCGAGCAAACGGCAAGCCATGAGATAATCCAATCAGAGCACCAGGCCGAACAGGCCGGCCGCGCCCTGGGCATATTTCATTGCCTGTCGCATGACCTGCCGCCCGACAAGCTCTACGACACCCTGCCCGGCTTCCATGTCACCCCGAACTACCTGGCCCACTACGATCGGATGGCCCTACAGCCTGCCACCGGCAACCGCGGGGCAGATCTTACCTTCTGCCGGCAATTCATCGACCAGCGCCGAGCCGGCGTTGATATTCTCGAAAAAGCCCTCCGGCAAGGCGTCCTCCGGCAACGCATTATCCACGGCGACCCCAAGGCGGCAAACATCCTTTTTGACCAAACCAGCCAACAAGCGGTGAGCATCATTGATCTCGACACCACCAAGGCGGGGCTGATCCATTATGATATCGGCGACTGCCTGCGCTCCTGCTGCAACCCGGCGGGGGAAGACGGCGAGCACGGCCGCATCGAATTCAGACTCGACCTGGCCGGCTCGATCCTTCAAGGCTACCTCAAAGAGGTGCGCTCATTTTTCACGGCCGGCGACTACGACTACATTTATGACGCGGTCAGGCTGATCGCCTTTGAGCTGGGCCTGCGCTTTTTCAGCGACCACCTTGCCGGGGATCGCTATTTTAAAACCAGGCGGCCGGACCATAATCTCGACCGGGCCATGGGCCAGTTTACCCTTTGCGCAAGCATTGAGGCCCGGGAAAAAAAGATCCGCGCCCTGATCAAGGAACAGCAATAGCCGTGAGCCGCTTCAGCCTGCAACCCTTTTGCGCCCGCGACCTCAATGCCTTTGCCCTGGGCGGCGACCTCAGTCGCGCAGACAATACCTGCCGCATCCGCTATGAACTAAGCGGCCCCCTGGCCTTGCTCCAGATCCAGCCGCCGGCGACGCCGACCGCGCGCAAAGATCAACTCTGGCAGGAGACCTGCTTTGAGATGTTCTGGAAAAAACCAGGGGAGGCGGGCTATTGGGAGCTCAACGTCTCTCCGGCCGGCCACTGGAATGTTTATGGCTTTACCGGCTACCGCGAAGGCATGGCGCCGGAGACAAGAATCACCGGGTTGACCGTCAACACCCAACAGAGCCCGGAGCTGCTTGCCCTTGAGCTGATCATTGACCTCGGCCCCCTGCTGCCCGGCCCGACGCAGCTTGAGTTCGGCATCAGCGCCATCCTGGCCCACCGTGACCGAACCAAGAGCTTCTGGGCTCTGGCCCACGGGGCAGACCAGCCTGATTTCCACCGGCAGGATGGCTTTCGCCTGCGCCTCTGATCCGAATCGAGCTACCGGCCGATTACAATCTCAATACATCTCATACTTGGCCAACACCCCGTCCAAGCCGCCGTTTTTAACAGATTTTTTCCAGGCCGGACGCAGGCCGATTTTTTTAAGCAATTCCCGATCGCCGAAATAGAGATAGGCGGTGGAGCCGGCGCATTTGTGCTTGAGAAAGCTGCCGAACTCACCGATCATGGCCGCCACCTCCTCCTTTTCCCCCATCCGGATGCCGTAGGGCGGATTGACCACGATCACCGAATCGTTGATCGGCTCAAGATCCTGAAAGCTGCACTCTCTGATTCTAATGGCGGAGGCGCCGGGGATGTTTTCCAAATTGTGGCGGGCCGCGGCCACGGCCTGATAATCGATATCGCTGCCGCGAATCTCAATCCCCTTGCCAAGGGGCCTGATATGATCATCAACCCCGGCCTTTACCCGTTGCCAGATTTTTTCGTCAAAATCAGGCAGATTGAAAAAACCGAATCGATCGCGCAAAAAACCGCCGGGAATCCGGCAATAGGCGAGATAGGCCTCACAGAGCAGGGTGCCGGAGCCACACATGGGATCGACCAACGGCCGACTGCCGTCCCAGCCGCTCAGGTTGACAATCGCCGCCGCCACCGTCTCCTGCATGGGGGCCTTGACCGCCTCCTTGCGATACCCCCGCCGATGCAGGGATTCCCCGGCCACATCCATACTGATCACCGCCTTGTCCTCATGGATATGCAGATTAAAGGCGACATCGGGATTAACGGTATCGACGTTGGGCCGCTCCCCCCACTTCTCGCGCAGCCAGTCAACCATGGCATCCTTGAGGCACAGGGCCGCGTATTTGGAGTGCCTGATTTTAGAATGGCTCACATTGGAGGTGATGGCAAAGGTCTGGCCCGGCTTGATCAAGGTATCCCATGGCAGTTTCATCGCGGTTTGATACAGATACTTGGTGCTGTGGCAATCAAAGGTCAACAGGGGCGCCATCACCCTGGTGCAGAGCCTGGTGGCATAAACGATCCGATAAAGAGCGGCCGGATCGGCGTTAAAATAGATGCCGCGAAAGGCAGGCATCACCTCGACCGCCCCCAGGCCACGCAGCTCTTCCGCCCCTACTTCTTCAATGTTCTCGGCAACCTGGGCAAAATATCTTCCGGTTTTCTGATAGGTAAACATCTTTGCTTTATTCCTTAAGTTATGATGAGCTTACAGCACTTATCCAGAGGCTAACCATGCCCGCTATGCAATAAGAGGTGGCGTTGCCCGAGCGACGGCATCCATAGCTATGTTGCGCACCGGACTGCCCGAACCGACAGATCGAATCACTGACGACGCCTTTAATTATTGAGCATAAAAATATCATAGCCCAGGCAGGTGGAAAACGCCGCCCAGACAAAACCTGGAAAAAGCAATAAAACAACCCGGTAGGCAGAGGGCCTGGTAAGAGCCATAAGCAGGGCCAAGCTCCCGGCGATAAAGGCCTCGACCAACACCGCCGGGCCGATAGCATGCTGGACGAAAAACAGATAGCAGAAGACCACGTTCAAAAATCCGTTGAGCAGATAAAGACGGATCACCGTAGCGAACCCCTGGCTCCCTTTAGCTTGATTCACAAACAAAATCAACGAAAAGCAGACCGGGATAAAACAGAACAACCTGATTGCCATCACCACCCATACCGGCGGCAGATAGGCCGGCTTGAGCAAAAACGAGTACCAGCCCGCCAGGCCTTGAACCATGAGCGCCCAACAGCATAAGCCGATTAGCCCGTAAAAAAGAGGCGCCAGCACATAATGCAACTTGGCCATAAACTTAAAACTCCTGTTGGTTGCCGCGACCGATCCCGCCAAGGTGACCACCCCTGGGGTTGCCAAAGCAGCATACCATCAACCCGGGATCTTGGAAGCAAAGCTTTTTATAAATTTGCACAACAATCGCCGTGGCCGATATCCCCAAAAAGGATGAAACCCGGTATAGTGGCTTAGACATTAACCAGATTATATTCACGAACCGGATCGCCATGACCTCCTTAAGCAGATTACGACAAAAAAAAATAGAACAGACCATCCTTAATTTCAAAAAGCAACTGCGCCAGAACTACCGGGCCACACCAGGCCCATTTTCCTATATCATTATCCTGGACAACCTGAAACTCGATTTCAATATCGGCAAAATCTATCGCAGCGCCGATGCCTTGGGCGCCCGTGAAATTCATCTGATCGGAACCCCTTACTTCGATCCCTCTCCGGCCAAAGGCGCCTTAAAATGGATCCCCACCCATTTTCACGATGATTTCGCCTCTTGCCACCGCCGGCTCACCGAACAGGGCTACATCTTTCACATCATGAGCCCCGAGGCCGCAATAAGCCTGCAGGAAAGCGTGCTCCCCCAAAAAACCGCCTTTGCTTTCGGCCATGAGGAATTCGGGTTCAGCTTTAACCCCGACGATTTCCCCGATCTCCTCCAGGTTAAAATAACCCAATACGGCAAGGTCCAAAGCCTGAATGTGAGCGTGGCCGCCTCCATGGCCATGTACGAATACACCAGACAGCACGGCAATTTTCTGCCGGCCTCAACCAAATAATCAACCGTTCCACCCACAAACCAGGCTGTGCCACCTGCAACATTTATAAAGCATTCCACTAGTTATCACGCTATAATAAATATTGGTCAACATTATCAATCGCCGGTTGAGTAGAGAGGGGGGCCACTCTAAACAAACACGCCATGGAGATAATGAGGTGACACCAAAAGAAGCTGATTTTTCACTTGATGACTCGGCGCAACAGCTATACCAACAGCTTGCCGGTCTCGACACCTCGGTGCGCAGCGGACTTGATAATGACCACGCGGAATCAGGTCTTATTGATTTTCTGGGGGAAGAAGAAAAATGGCTGGACCACTATCGGATTATCCTGGCCGATGTGGTCTGCCTGCTGGCCGAGATCCTGCAAACCAGCCGCCTGAGCAATCTCTCCGAACAAACGGCCAAGCAAAACGCCCTCCTGTTTGATAAACTCAAAAAACTAACCAAGCTCCCTCAATTTGACGGTAAAATTCAATGCCGCCACAAAGGCCGGCGGCTGCTCAGCGAAAAACCCGGCACCGAAGAGCTGGACTTCGAACTATCAACCGGCAACCTTTTGCTTGACCTGCAGATGGCACGGGTGGTCAGCAAAAGAAGAGGGGCGATAGCCGCCACCCTGCATGCCGGTCTGACCAGGGCCTTTAAAACCTTCAAGGCCCTGGAAATTGTTAATCTCCAACTCGATATCCGACTCGGCACCCCGGATGATCTGCAAAAAATCAGCAGTTCACTGGCCTTACTCTGCCGCTATTACAAAAAAACAAAAGAAAAACAAAACTCCGACTTCATCGTCGTCGATGAGTACGGCTTACCAAGCCCCAACCTCACCCTGCTGGCCGCCACCAACAACGTTAAGCCTGAAGCGATCCAGAGCCTGGTCCATAAAATAAAACCGATGATCTTCGGAGAGGATCCCGCCAAAGAGCTTGCCAACTTCACCACGGTTTATGACGCCTTTTTCGCCTTCAAAAAACTCCGGGACCAATTGAGCAAACCGCCATTTGAGATCAATAATCTGCAACGATTCATGCAAACGCCGGGCAACCCCCAAAAAGCCGCGGCCACCGCCAAAATCACCAGAATGGTTATTGCCGAATACGGCGCAAAGCCGGAACAGGCCTCCCAGGTTCTGGCCAGCCTCAACCGGGAAGGATATCAAAACATCTATACCGGCACCCTGCGCAAAAGACTTTCCATGGCCAGCGACTTTATCCAGCTCGCTGAAAAGCGGGCGAGCAGGGACAATATTGAGCAGGAAACCATCAGCAACATTGAGCAAGGACTAAACAACATTGGCGACGACATCTTTGACGATATCGATATCACCGGCACCGAGGTGAGCTCTACCGACGACCAGGGGCAGACGGTCACATGGCGGCTGCACAAGGAATTGCCGCCCCTGCTCTCTTTTTTCAAACGACGGGCCGCCATCAAGAAAAAAATGCAGGAAATGCCCCATCGGCAGGTTGAATTCGATGCCCAGGACTATGCGGTTATCGCCAGAAACTTCCAGATCGACGAGCAGGCGGCCCAACACCTGGTCAGCCTGCTGCAGGCCTGTTTTGACGGCAACGGCCACTTCCGGCGCAGCTCCTTTGAAAAAAACATCCCGGAATTCATCAAATTCGAGGCCAAGGTTTTTGAATTCCTCTGGCATTACCTCAAGGAACTGATCTCCAGGGACGACCGGGTTTCTTTCCTCAATGCCCTGCAGGGCCTTATTGCTCAGCTTAAAGATCCGCAAAAAGCCCTGGAAATTCTACTCCGCGACATCTTCTGCAATTCGCACCTCATCGGTTTTTCAGACCGCAACGGCCTGCTGCTCGCCAATATCCTGATCCGCAAATACAACCAGGAGTTGGGCAGCCATATTGAGCTCACCCCGGAAGAGGTCTTGCAGGTCAGGGAAGGCCTTGATCCCATCATGGTGGAGCAGGCGGTTCTCTTTTTAGAAAACGAACGCGAACAGGTGTATCACAAGCTGAAAATCATCCATGAGGAGCTTCAAAAAACCATAGCCGCCAAAACGGCAAGCGACAAAAAATCCATGCCGCTCCGTTATCTCACCACCCTGGAGCGGGAACTCATCATTTTCCTCTCCCTGACCGGCGGCGACATCGCCCATAAAATAGTGCGGGGCTTAACCAAGGAATATGGTGATCCCAAGGCATCCCTCTATCTTGCCGGAACCGACGCCTCATATTTCCGCCCCTTTCTTCAGGTGCTCCAGGTGGCGGCTCGCGGGCTGCGGCGCTTCGACGAGACAAAAGACTTGAGCCTGTTCCAGGTTATTGCCGACCAGCAGACAAATTTCAGCAACCTCTCGGCAAACCAAGCCCACATCACCCTGGTAAAAAGGGTAATGGACTGGATGCAGTAAGAAAAAGCGCCACCCGGGGGCATTGCCGATACCGCCCCCGGCTTTTTATTGCATTCCGGCCAACTCTTCGCTAGAGTATCGCCTTTTCGGACACAATCGATTATCGCCCCTCAGCACAGGAGTAAAAAATGCAATTCGAATCATTCGAGCAGGCCCTCCATGTCTGCATGACTGCGGAACAGGGCACGGACGAACATGAAGCGGCCCTGATCTATTGCCTGGACCATGCCCCGGCAGATCTCAAAGAAAAAATCAAGGAAGGCCTGGCCGACTTTCACAAGGGGCGGCAGGAAAAACATGATGGTGGCTGCGGCTGCGGCTGCAACCATGATTGATTGACAAAGCGGCGGGCTCAATCTTGACCCGCCGCCGGTTTCATTGCCCTGCAAAAAGAGGCAAAAAGAGCTCATATCCCTTGCGGGCCAGATCGGTCACCGGGATAAAGCGTAAGGCCGCGGAATTGATACAATATCTGAGCCCGGTCGGCGCCGGACCGTCGGCAAAAACATGGCCCAGATGGGAATCCCCGTTTTTACTGCGCACCTCGGTCCGTACCGAAAAAAGCCTTCGATCCTCCCGTTCGACAATGTTTGCCGCAACCAGCGGCCTGGTAAAGCTGGGCCAGCCGGTGCCGGAATCATACTTATCCAGCGAGCTGAACAAGGCCTCGCCGGAAACGATATCCACATAAATCCCGGCCTGCTTGTTATCCCAGTAGTCGTTGTTAAAGGCCGGCTCGGTTCCCTCTTGCCGGGTAACCTTATACTGCAGCGGGGTAAGACGCTTTTTCAACTCAGCATCACTCCATTTCGCGCCCAAGCTGCGCTCCTTGCCCCAGACCTTGTCAAGAAAGGCATCCCGGCCTGAACCGGCCCGATAATATCGATAGCGAAGCGGGTTCTTTTTATAATAATCCTGATGATACTCCTCGGCGGGATAAAATCGGCCGGCGGCGATAATAGGGGTGACCAGGGGGGCTGCAAAAACCTTACGCCCGGCCAGCGCCTCTTTGGAGGCAGCCGCCAACCGGCGCTGCTCCTCATTGAGATAAAATATCGCCGAGCCATAGGCATGGCCGCGGTCCACAAACTGGCCGCCCGCATCGGTGGGATCAATCTGGCGCCAGAAAATATCAAGCAGGGCCTGGTAACTCACCTTGTCCGGGGCATAAACCACCTCCACCGCCTCGAGATGGCCGCCGGCCGCATAGGTATCATAGGTGGGCGCATCGCCCCGGCCGCCGATATAGCCGGAGGTCACCGCCAGGACTCCCTCCACCTGCTCGAAAGGCTTTTCCATACACCAAAAGCAGCCGCCGGCAAAAATCGCCTTTTGCGTCACCCCGGCGCCAACCTTGGGTACCACGGCAAAAGAAAAAAAGGCCACGCCTAAAAAAAGCACCCAGCTATTTTCTAAAAAAAAGTTAAAGAGTTTCATCTGATCACCTCATAAGTTACTATGCTTAAAAATGAATAATAATCATTACCTAAAACTTTTGTTTATTTTTTCCGTTTTCAAAAAAACTTAAGCTCTCGTTGTCTTGCCAATTAGGTTAAAAGAGATAACATTTATCCGTAAAAATCAATGAAACCTCAAGGTCGGCAACCCCCTACTATGTCCGAAACCCGCAAACCAGAAAACAAACCAGCCACCTGGCAGATCTATATGGTCCGCTGCAGCGACAACACCCTGTATACCGGAATCACGGTTAACCTTGCCAAAAGATTGGCCGAACATAATTCGGAGAGCAAAGGCGCCAAATACACCAGAGCCCGCCGGCCGGTGGAATTGGTCTATTCCGAACCAGCCTTATCCCGCTCTGAGGCGACCAAAAGAGAAATGCATATAAAAAAAATGACCCTGGCCCGCAAAATGGAGTTGATTGCCGAAAAAAACCTATAAAAAAAGCGGCCCCGTTCGCCGGAAGCCGCTTTTACCCTGGTCGCACAGACCACTTTTGCCTAATATTTTCAGCGGATAAACGAACAGCAGTAATCAGTGAGTTTTTTAATCTTAAGGCTAAACTTGGCGTTGGCCGGAACCTCAAAAGACTCGCCGCCAACCACCTTCTTCCAGCCGGCCGCCTCAGGCAGCAACACTTCCAGCTCGCCGTCCAGAATCTCCATCAACTCCTTGTCCGCCGTGCCGAACTCATACACACCGGGTAGCATGACCCCCAGGGTTTTCTTAGTGCCGTCGGCAAACAGGACGGTGCGAGAGGTGACGTTGCCGTCAAAATAGACATTGGCCTTCTTTACGATGGTGACATTATTAAATTCAGACATTGGTTCTTCCTTAAGATTATTTTAGAGAGGGGAAACGACAAAAACCGTCAAAACTTACTTCATTATTAGACTGGTTTCAATCAGCAAACGATAATTTTGGTTAAAGAGAAATACCGCAATCGGACCTCAGCCAAGCAAATCTTTATCAAGATAGATCTCCGGCGAATACTCAGGGTAAAGCTTGGCAACACATTGAGGGCAAAGCCCGTGACTGAAACGGGTATTGGTCTTCTCCATAACATAATACTCCAAGGGCAGCCAGGATTCCGGCAGGCTCGAATCCGCCCCCGGCCTTCGGATCTTGTTACAGCCGGAACAGATCGGCAGATAATCCTCCAACACCCTGATGGTCAACAATGCCTTCCGCAGCTTGGCGGCATAAAGAACAAGCAGACCGAACAGGATGGAACAAACCAGGCCGGTCACCCCGCCGACTATCAGGTGTTCTTCGTCAAAATAGGGGATATCAGGATGCAGGACTGCATCAACCATGGCATTGAGGTTAGCGATAAATATTACCACCGCCACATAGGAGACTACCTGAAAGAACGTGGTATTGCCGATTCTGACAAGAAATCTTGAATTAATAGCCTTCATCCCCTCCGCCTCCAACTACCTTAGGCCTTGACTAAAGCAATCCTGAGATTGTCCCCGGCAAAAGCAAAACCTACACAATAGCCCTTTATTAACTATAACCATTCAACATTAAACACGCTGCCTTTTTCATAAAACACCCGAAATTCCGTCAAAATTTATAAAAAAATTGCCTTGCACACTACATAGTCATCGTGCTAAAAAAAGGCCTTTTTCTCCGGAGACAAGTAATGATTCACCTGACCGACATCAGCAAGCAGCATGGCTCACAGATTCTCTTTCAAAACGCCAGCTTCCAGATCCTGCCCGGCACCAAGACCGGCCTGGTCGGCCCCAACGGCGCGGGCAAGAGTACCATTTTCCGTTTAATTACCGGAGAAGAGGAAGCGGACAAAGGTGAGATCTCCTGCGCCAAAAAAACAGTGATCGGTTACTTTTCCCAGGATGTCGGCGAAATGGCCGGCCGTTCCGCTCTGGAAGAAACCATGTCCACGGCGGCCGAGGTCATGGAGCTGGGCGAACAGATCAAGGAAATGGAAGAGGCGATGGCGCTGCCCATGGACGACGAAGCCATGGCGGCCCTGCTCGAGCGCTACGGCAACGCCGTCGAGGAATTCGAGCACCGCGGCGGCTATGACCTTGAGACCCGCGCCCAAAGCGTATTGACCGGGCTCGGCATCGGCCCGGATGATTACCACCGGCCGGTGGAGTCGTTCAGCGGCGGCTGGAAAATGAGAATCGCTCTCTCCAAAATCCTTACCCTCAACCCCGACGTCCTGCTCCTCGACGAGCCCACCAACCATCTCGACGTGGAGTCCATTGTCTGGCTGGAGGAATGGATCGCCAAGGAGTTCAAAGGCGCACTGCTGATGACCTGCCATGACCGCGACTTCATGAACCGGGTGGTGACCAGGATCATCGAGGTGGGCAACATGACCATTACCACTTACAACGGCAACTATGACTTCTACCTGCGGGAGCGCGAAATCCGGCGGGAGCAGTTGCTCGCCAGCTACCGCCGCCAGCAGGAAATGCTGGCCAAGGAGGAAGATTTCATCGCCCGCTTCGCGGCCCGGGCCTCCCATGCCGCGCAGGTCCAATCCCGGGTTAAAAAACTGGAAAAGATCGAGCGCATCGAGTTGCCGCCCGAGCAGAGGGTGACCAAATTCGACTTCACCGAACCGCCCAGAAGCGGCGACGACGTAATCAGCATGGAAAATCTCGGCAAGGTCTGGCCCATGGATGACGGCCGCGAAAAATCAATCTTCAGCGGACTCACCGGGGTCATCCGCCGCCAGGAAAAAATCGCGGTGGTAGGAGTTAACGGCGCCGGCAAATCGACCCTGCTCAAGGTTCTGGCCGGCAAAACATCCCCGACCACCGGCAGCGTCAGTCTGGGCGCCAACGTCAACCTCGGCTACTTCAGCCAGCATGCCATGGACGTGCTCAACCCGGCCTGGACGGTTTTTGAAACCATCCAGGCCGCGATCCCCCAAGCCAACATCGGGGTGGTCCGCAACCTGGGCGCGGCCTTTCTTTTTTCAGGGGACGACATCGACAAACGGATCGCCAACCTCTCGGGCGGCGAAAAAAGCCGGGTAGTGCTGGCGACCATGCTGGCCCGGCCCATCAACCTGCTGATCCTTGACGAGCCCACCAACCACCTCGACATCCAATCCCGGGAAACCCTGCTGGAGGCCCTTAAAAAATTCACCGGCACGGTGGTGCTGGTCAGCCACGATCGCCATTTCCTGCGCTCCCTGGTGGACCGGGTATACGAGGTTGACCATGGCGAGATGAGAATTTACGAAGGGGACTACGAATATTATCTGCACAAGAGCGAAAAACTAGCAAGCGCCTGAGACGCCTTCCTGAGCCAGGGGGCATCAGCCCCCGGCCCGCTTGACCGTATACCCCTGCTTCCCGAGCTCCGCGACCAGAAGATCCCTTTTATCACCCTGGATTTCAATAACCCCGTCCCGCACCGAGCCGCCGCTGCCGCAGAGCTGCTTGAGGCGACTGGCCATTTGCTTGAGCCCGGCCTGGTCAAGATCCAGACCGGTAATCAGGGTCACCCCCTTACCCTTGCGCCCCTTGGTCTCCCGGCTGATCCGGACAATGCCGTCGCCTTTCCCCCCAGGCAGCTGCCGGCGGCAGCTGCATTGGCCAACCGCCTTGCCGCAACCGGGACACATCCGGCCGACCTCGGTTGAATAAACCATCCCCCCACTTACCCTGTTACTTTTGCGCATCGCCATCTCAAGCCCATGGATAAAAAGCCGAGCAAACCCTAGCCCTGCTCATCAGCCCCAAGAATATCCTGAATTCTCCGGGCAAACTCATTGGGCACCAACGGCTTATTGATAAAATCAGCACCGGAGCCCACCCCCACATGCGGGGAAATAATATCATCGGTATAACCGGACATAAATACGATTTTGATCTGCGGCGCTACTGCCGCGACCTTTTGGGCCAACTCCCTGCCGCCCATCCCCGGCATGATGACATCGGTGAGCAACAGATCGATATGCTTGTCACGGTTCCCATCGATAATAGCCAGGGCCTCGCCGCCGCTGCCCGCTTCGATTATTGAATAACCAAGGGGCTGCAAGGTATCGACAATCAGTTTCCGAACATAAGACTCATCATCCACCACCAGCAGCGTTTCCGTGCCTTGCCGCAGGGGCGCCGCTTCGGGTATGGCAACCTGGGCCGGCTCCGTAATTCCGCTCAACCGGGGGAAATAAATGCGAAAAGTAGTGCCGAGGGCAGGCTCACTGTCAACATGGATATGGGCCTTATGCTGCTGAACAATGCCGTAGACCATGGCCAGCCCGAGGCCGGTCCCACTACCTACATCCTTGGTGGTGAAAAAGGGATCAAATATTTTGTCCTGAATATCCTTTGACATTCCGGCTCCGCTATCACTGACGGCCAGGCAGACATAGGGGCCAGGCGCAACCCCTTCATGGCTTGCCGCATATTGGTCATCAAGAAAACAGTCGCTGATCTCGATACTCAATCTCCCGCCGTAGGGCATGGCATCCTTGGCATTTACCGCCAGATTCATGACGATCTGCTCAACTTGCCCGGCATCCGCCATGATCACCCCCTCTTGGGTCTGATCGATCAGATGAATCTCGACATCTTCACCGATCATTCGCTGCAGCATATTGGCCATATTGGAGATCAAACCACTGAGTCGAACCGGCTTCATCTCGATTTTCTGCTTACGGCTGAAGGCCAGCAGCTGCCGGGTGAGAACACTGGCCCGCACCGCCGAGGCATAGATCGCCTCCACCGGCTCCCGCAAATTTTCCGTCAGCTGCAACCGTTCCAGAAGGAGTTGCGAGTATCCCAAAATAACGGTGAGCATATTATTGAAATCATGGGCGACGCCGCCGGCAAGCCGCCCGATGGCCTTCATCTTATTTTCCTGCCGGAGTTGCCCTTCAAGCCGAAGCCTTTCCGTAACATCACGGGCACTGAAAACCACACCAACCGCTGTATTTTGGCGATCGAGAATAGGGGCGCAGCTCACCTGTACATTTCTTTCCCCGCCGTCGGCGGCGACATAAACATAGTCATCTTCCCGACTGACGATTTGCCGACCGGCAACAATTTCAGCGATGGGCATCTGAATCGGCTGACGATTATTGCCATCCACCAGGGGAAATATTTCCGCAATATTTTTACCGATAACCTCATCATGCCCCACCCCGAGCATTTTTTCGGCAGCGGCATTTACCAGCGCTATCTGCCCTGCGGTATCCGTGGTAATGACACCGTCGCTGATGCTGCGCAGGGTAACGTCCAACTGCTCCCTTTCGGCAAAAAGTTTTTTTTCGGAAAGATCCAGATTATGAAGGGCCATGGTTTTGGCCTGTATTTCCTGCTGCAGCTTGTTACTGTGAACAATCGCCTTGTCGGCCAGGGGACGCAGCAGCAGACTTATGATCCCCCGCACCCCGATAAAAATAAGCAGACAAATCAGGACAACGATAATCCCGACCTGCCGGTTTACGGAACGGAACAACTCCAGCTTGTCCATCCTGACCACCACCGCCCAGTCAGCATTATCAACTGGTTGATAGGCCGCCAGATCCCGGGAGCTTTCTTCAATACCAATGGTCTTACCGCCCCCCTGGTTAAGGGCATGACTAAAGGCTCGCTTGACAATCCCCACATATTCCGGATCCGGCTGAATTCGGCCGGAGGCCTCACGAAGTGGAAAAAAAAGCTCCGCCCCGCCTTTGGCCGCATAGCCCAGAATCATCTCTCCGCTGGCGCCCAGCCCTTTATAATCGGCGACAAGCTCCTGCAAGCGATCAATGGTGAACATGACAAAATCCGTCCCCACCCGCTCACCCCGCCGATTGATTATCGGCGCGGCCACCACCATAAACCGGCGGCCGGCAACGGTTAGCGGGCCATGGACAACGGGCATTTTCATCGCAGCATCAGGGACTATCTGATATTTTACGGGAATCGGCAAACCAACCTGCAACACCTGATGATCTTGCCGATCATACCGGGTTATACCCTCGGCAAATTCGGAGGATTTCATGGCATCGATCATTTTAGGCTCGATGTCCTCAACCAGCGTTTTAAGATCGATCTCGCCCAGGTTGTACTTTTCCAGCATTGCCCGGATCCGGGAACGGCTGGTAATCTGCATCGCCGTTTCCTTGGCCTTGGATAAAAACTCGTCCACCGTAGAACATTTGGTCAGCACCGCAAAAACCAGATTGTTTTTTTGTTGGGATTTGAGCTGCTGATAAAGGGGAAGGATGGAAATGAACGCAACCGTTACGCTTAAGACAATCAAACCGACAACGGTCTTTCTCACCAGGGATTTCTCAAACTGCTCTTTAAAATTTTCGTGGCCGTTATCCATCCTGCAAAAATCCCCCCGCTTTTTTTCGACCTAAAATGGCACATCCGATTAAGGGGTTAACCCAAACCGGCGCAACATCCGACATTCCCCCGGCAGCGCTGACATGTTGCCCATCATTTTTGCGTATTCTGCCATAAGCGCAGGCAGGTTCGCAAGCAATCATTCCGTTTCTCAACGAAACGTCGAACCGAAAACCCGTCATTCCCGGCGCAGGGAAAGGGCGATCCGTTTTCGTTGCAGATCAACCTCCACCACCCGGGCCTCCACCTGTTGCCTCACCCGGACCACCTCGGCCGGATCCTTGACAAAGCGGTCGGCCAACTGGCTGATATGCACCAAGCCGTCCTGATGGACGCCGATATCGACAAAGGCCCCGAATTTCGTGATATTGGTGACAATGCCGGGCAGAACCATGCCCGGCTCCAGATCATCAATGGCGTGAATTCCCGCAGCAAAGGCAAAGATGGAAAAATCCGCCCGCGGGTCGCGACCCGGTTTGGCAAGCTCCGCCATGATGTCGGTCAAAGTGGGCAACCCCACGCCCTCATCAATATAATCAGCCACCCGGATTGCCCGGCGCACTGTTTCCTGTTCCATAATATCGTGCAAAGTACAACCCGCATCCTTGACCATCCGTTCGACTATCCCGTATCGCTCCGGGTGGACCCCGCTGCCGTCCAGGGGATTTACCGCGCCCCTGATTCTCAAAAAGCCGGCGCATTGTTCAAAAGCCTTGCCCCCTAACCGCGCCACCTTCAAAAATTGCCGGCGGACGGTAAACGGACCATGTGCGGTGCGATAGGTGATGATGTTTTGCGCCAGAGCGGGGCCTACCCCGGAAACAAAGGCCAACAACTCGGCACTGGCCGTGTTGACCTCAACCCCGACGCCATTAACGCAGCTGACCACCACCTCGTGAAGACATCTTGTCAACTCAAGCTGGTTCACATCATGCTGGTACTGCCCCACCCCGATGGAACGCGGATCGACCTTGACCAATTCGGCCAGGGGATCCTGCAGCCTGCGGCCGATGGAAACCGCGCCGCGCACGGTCAGGTCGTGATCCGGGAACTCGGCCCTGGCTGCGGCAGAGGCAGAATAGACCGAAGCGCCGCGCTCATCGACCATGGCAATAATGGGAGCGCCGGGCAGGGATAAGCCCCTAATAAATTCCTCGGTCTCGCGCCCGGCGGTGCCGTTACCGATGGCAATGGCCTCAATCCGATGCTCTCGACAGAGGCTGATCACCGTTCGCCCTGCCTCTTCGGCCTTAGGCCCGGAATGGGTAGGAAAAATAGTGGTAAAAGCAAGGAGGTTGCCCTGCCCGTCCAGGCAAACCAGTTTCGCCCCGGTACGAAAGCCTGGATCCAGTGCCATCACCCGTTTCGGCCCCATGGGCGGCGCAAGGAGAAGCTGCCTGAGATTTTCGGCAAATACCCCGATCGCCTCCTGATCGGCCCGTTGTTTAAGGCTTTGCCGCAACTCATTTTCCAAGGACGGGGCCAACAGGCGCCGGTAGCAATCATCAACCGCCAAGGCCACCTGGCTTCCTGCAAAGTCGCGGCTTTTGACATGACGCCGCTGAAGAAGGGCAAGGGCCTGTTCTTCCTCCGGGCGAATGATTACGGTGAGCGCCTTTTCATTTTCGCCACGCAAGATGGCCAGCAGGCGATGCCCGGCAATTTTAGCGGCCGGCTCGGCCCATGCAAAATAATCCTGAAACTTGACGCCTGCTTCCCGGTTCTTTTTCACCACCTTGGAGTTGACCCTGCTCTGCTTTGCAAAAAAATTGCGCAGCAGGGCGCGGCTCGACCTATCCTCGCTGATCCACTCAGCAATAATGTCCCGAGCCCCGGCCAAGGCCTCCGCCTCATCCGCCGCCCCTTGCCCGGGCTTGACAAAAGATTGACACCGCACCGGGCTGCCGTCCTGGGTAAAAATCTGCCGGGCCAACGGCTCAAGCCCCTTTTCCCGGGCAAGCATGGCCTTGGTTCTGCGCTTGGCCCGAAAGGGCAGATAAACATCCTCCAGGGTGGCCAGATCAGCGGCAGCCCCCAGGGCCGCATTCAACTCATCGCTTAACAGTTCGCGCTCGACAAGGGAAACCCGCATGGATTGACGCCGTCGGTCAAGCTCGCCAAGCCGGGCAAGCTGATCGCGAATCGCGCCGATCTGCATTTCATCGAGCAGGCCGGTGGCCTCCTTACGATACCTGGCGATAAACGGAACCGTGGCCCCATCGGCCAGCAAAACCGAGGTTGCCGCCACCTGTTCAATCCTGATCCCCAGAGTGCGAGCAATAAGGGCCAGATGAAGTTGCGCGGGCTGCGCATCGGCTGAGCCGGGGATAATATTTTTTTCATTTGGAGTTAACAAAAGTCACCATTCCTTTCTTTCCAATAAAAGCACCGGGTTCAACCACAACCTTGACTTTTTAATAATTTTTCCGCATTACTATATATAATAAAAATCGGTACCTATACGCTGTTACCTTTATGATTTTGTCTCGGGGGGGAGGGG
>Ga0224496_10000160_pt1 | contig 49685 bp, 38 predicted proteins | sample SF_Jul11_sed_USG_2_FD_168127 | JGI IMG/M metagenome (GOLD analysis project Ga0224496, IMG submission 168127) | Sediment microbial communities from San Francisco Bay, California, United States - SF_Jul11_sed_USGS_8_1 | ecosystem: Environmental > Aquatic > Marine > Sediment | place: USA...
TGCGATTGATGAGTATCAGGAGCAGTTGAAGCGTAAAGAATATCTGGATGAGCAGCATAAGGACGTTGTTTCTGCGCTGGAGATTCTGGAAGAAGCGATTGGTAAAATTGATCGCGAGACGCGTACTCGCTTCAAGGATACGTACGATCACGTTAACAGCCGACTGAAAGAAATGTTCCCGCGTCTGTTTGGTGGTGGTATCGCCTATCTTGAATTGACCGGTGATGATTTGTTGAGTACGGGCGTGACTGTAATGGCCAAGCCGCCCGGCAAACGTATTTCGAACATCCATCTGATGTCAGGTGGTGAAAAAGCACTGACTGCGGTGGCGCTGGTGTTTGCAATTTTTGAACTCAATCCTGCACCTTTCTGTATGCTCGATGAGGTGGATGCACCACTGGATGAGGCGAACGTAGGACGCTTTAGTCAGTTAGTGAAAGAAATGTCTGATCAGATACAGTTCATTTATATCACGCATAACAAGACGACCATGGAGATCTCTGAGCATCTCAGTGGTGTGACCATGCGTGAAGCCGGTGTGTCTCGATTAGTTTCTGTTGATGTTGCCGAAGCGGCGACAATGGCTGCTGTTTAATTTAATTGATTTTAATTAGAGATCGATAATGGAAAACCTGCGCTGGATATTACTTGCCGCTGGAATCTTTTTTATTCTCGCCATTTACTTTGTGGGTCGTCAGCGGCGACGTAACAATAGCTCTGATCTATTTGATGCCAAAGAAGACATTCCTGAATTTTCTGCACGCGACTGGGACGAGCTGGAAGAGGGTGTCGGCAAGGTGCGTATCGTTGCACGCGAGCGCATCGAGGATGATTTTTCAGACGATCTTTCTGCTGAACCGCTGCCAGAGCGTAATGAGCCATTTGTCATGGCTGATGAACAGGAGTCAGCGCAGAGTCGCAGTCGGGAGTACATACGCAAACCTGATCTGACCCCGAGTGGTGACCTGTTTGAAGAACTGGATGAAGTTGAGTCACCTCCAGTAGAAGAACCGCCCGCTGAAACTCAAGACAGGGCACCGCGTCAGCAGAAAAGCTCGAATGTCGATATTATCGTTTTATATATTCTGGCTAAACCCAATAAATTCTTAACCGGTGAAAAAATAAACAGTGTTGCCCAGGCCAATGGTTTTGAATTCGGCCGGATGAATATTTTTCATCGCCTGGATGAAAAAGGTCAGGCTATTTTTAGTCTGGCCAATATGATGGAGCCGGGCAATTTCGATCCTGATACCATTCACAGTATGAAAACTTCTGGCTTAACGGTGTTTATGCAGCTGTCTAATTTGACACACCCCGCCGATGACTTTGATGAGATGCTGCGTAGCGCTTATTACATGTCAGAAATGCTGGATGCACGTCTCTGCAACCAGGAGCGCCAGCCCATTACTCAGGCAGATGCCGAGTATTATCGAAAGCTGATTGCAGAAAAAGAAAACGCTTAGCGTTAATTTTTATATTATCCAGCGTGGCTAAAGATAACATCCAGCACAAGATTGATGATTTGCGACAGCAGTTGCGGCGTCATTCTTATTTGTATTACGTACTGGATGATCCCGAGATTTCCGATAGCGAGTACGATCGTCTTTATCGCGAACTGGAACAGCTGGAAAAAGAACATCCCGAGCTGATTACGTCAGATTCACCGACCCAACGTGTGGGCGCAACGCCACTGAAATCTTTTTCACAGGTCCAGCACCTCATGCCTATGTTGTCGCTGGACAACGTGTTTTCGGAAAATGAACTGCAGGCTTTTTATAAGCGTATTCAGGATCGCCTGGGTACGGATAATACTGTCGAGTTTGCCGTTGAGCCCAAGTTGGACGGGCTGGCGGTCAGTATTGTTTACGAGAATGGCGAGCTGGTACGCGCAGCGACGCGCGGTGATGGCACCACCGGCGAAGACATCACGCAAAATATCAGGACGCTGCATTCGGTGCCATTGCGTTTGCTGGGCGATGATTTTCCAGATGTGCTCGAAGTTCGCGGTGAAGTTTTTATGCCAAAAGCAGGTTTTGATGAATTAAATCGACTGGCACGTGAAAAAGGTGAAAAAACTTTTGTTAATCCTCGCAACGCGGCGGCAGGTTCACTGCGTCAGCTTGATCCTGGAATCACCGCGAAACGGCCGCTAGCGATGTACTGTTATGGCGCAGGCATTGTCGAAGGTTATGATCTGCCCGGTAAGCACAGTGAAATTTTGCAGCAGATTAAACGCTGGGGTTTTCCTGTTTGCAGTGAATCAAAGGTAGTTGAAGGTGTTCAGGGCTGCGTCGAATTTTATGAAACACTATTAAACAATAGAGACCGGCTTGCTTACGATATAGATGGTGTTGTTTATAAGGTTAACCAGATAGCGCTGCAAAATAAATTAGGTTTTGTGGCGCGTGCACCACGCTGGGCGATTGCGCATAAATTTCCTGCGCAGGAAGAAATAACTACTATTCTGGATGTTGATTTTCAGGTGGGGCGTACCGGTGCACTAACACCGGTGGCGCGACTGGAGCCGGTTTTTGTCGGCGGCGTGACGGTGAGCAATGCCACGCTGCACAATATGGATGAAGTCAGGCGAAAAGATATTCATATTGGCGACAAGGTAATTGTACGCCGTGCTGGTGATGTTATTCCTGAAGTTGCCAGAGTTGTCATGAGTTTACGCTCTAGTGATGTCAGGCAAATACATTTACCAAAACAATGTCCAGTTTGTGGTTCAGATGTTGAACAAACGGAAGGTGAAGCCGTAGCACGTTGTAGTGGTGGTCTGTTTTGTAAGGCTCAACGTACCGAAGCGATAAAACATTATGCTTCACGCAAAGCTATGGATATTGATGGACTGGGTGATAAGCTGGTTGAGCAACTGGTTGAGGCGGGTTTGATTAATACGGTGGCTGATCTTTACCGATTGAATGTTGGTGAGGTAGCAGCGCTTGAGCGTATGGGTGAAAAGTCCGCCAGCAATTTGATTGAAGCTATTACTGTTAGCCTGCAGCCGACATTGGCAAGATTTATTTATGCTCTGGGTATTCGTGAAGTCGGTGAAACTACTGCATTAAATTTAGCAAACGCATTTGAATCGTTGGATGCGCTAATTAAATCAGATGAAGAGTCTTTGCAACAGGTGCCTGATGTAGGTCCTGTAGTTGCACAACACGTAGTAAAGTTCTTTTCTCAACAACATAATGTTGATGTTATAAAACAGCTTTTGGATGCGGGTATCAGGTTTAAACAACGTGCTGTATCTGCAGTTGTGAATGAGCAGTTAAATGGTAAAACTTTTGTTATTACAGGTACGTTGCACTCGATGACGCGGGATCAGGCAAAAGATAAAATTCAGGCAGCTGGTGCAAAAGTATCCAGCAGTATTTCTGCTAAAACAGATTATTTGCTGGCTGGTGAGAAAGCCGGTTCGAAATTAAGTAAAGCTGAACAGCTTGGTGTGAAAGTGATTAATGAGCAGCAACTGGAAGTGCTTTTACAATAATATTATATGGCTTCGAGGAAAGCGGTTTTTTTGGGATACTGGTTTAAGTATGCTTCCAGTCCCGGAAATGTTTTTGTGCCATAATTTTCTGGCGGTCTTCGGCGCAGTAATTTGAAGTCGCCCGCATCAAGAATTACAACAAGACGATCTTGATTATTCTGTAAATCCTGAATATAACTATATTTCCCTTCGAAGTGGTTGTCTTCGTATTGGTAAACTTTGTTAAAAATGTTGTTAAGGCGGTTTTTAACTTCACACTCAAAAAATTCCGGTGTTTTTCTTAGCAGCTCTTCAGCAGATCCATAAATTATATGTTCCTTACCGTTTTTATCGACCTGTATGGCGATGCCCGCCAAAACAAATTCAATATAAAGTCGTTCATAACACTTTTCCAGATAACAACGATCTGACATCTGGGCAATTAAATCGGCTGTACCGAGCATATGCCCGACCAGATGTGTTTGTTGGTCGGGTAATTTTATTTGAGTTGGAGCGACCTCCATACCTGTGTAGTGAACCATATTGGCAGAATATTGAGCCAGTTCACTTCTATTTATTTTATGGAAATAGCGTTGCAGGTATTCGGCGCTTCGGCTCACGTGTGTCAGTGTGTATTCAGCACCATTGTGGTGTTTGTGATCATGTTTATGACGTATATATCCTGAATCATGGTACAGGGCTGTGATGATGCCGAGAATGGCTCGGTCTGCACCGATACGTTTTTCTTTTGTGACACTACGATCGTGGCCATTGATTAAACGACTCAGGGCTAACGTCATATCTAAGGTATGTTGTTTGTCATGGTATAACGCGTCACAGGGCAGGTAATCAGGATGTTCACCCTCAAACAGCTGATGGCAATCTTCAAAGGCTTTTTGTAATAGCTGGGTATTGAACCCGGGGTATACGTCATCCAGTATTTCAAGTACGGCCTGTTGTACCTGTTGGCAATCCGAGACATTAACGCTGTTGCTAATATCGTATTGTGATCGTCTGTTATTCATATTTCGGTGTTTTTATAATTGTAATAAGCCTGTTATAGCCGAAATATTGAATTTTTTATTAATGCTTAATGAATTCAAACAATGTGATTCTGTTTGTAACCGAGGCCATAGTTTATTTACTGGTGTGGGTGAAGGATCCATCCCAGTCTTCGGGGGGTGGGGTTTCACGGTATTCCATGATTCTGTCGAGGTAAATCTGGTAAATTTTACGTTTTTTGTCGAGGGAGCTGAGGGCAAAGAACTCTCGTTCAGCCTCATCCCAATGTTTTGAACGATAAAATTTCAGAGCGTAGTTGTATCGTTTCAGGTCCTGACGAGTCGATTTATCAACTTCTTCTAGTAGGCCAAGAGGTTCATAGATGGCGATTGGTTTATCTTTGCCTTTGACTTTAACGAGATCGAGTTCGCGGTATTCATATTCAGGTACTTCGTATCTGGTAGCTTCCCCGACGATGATATCAACACCATAAACTTTGGTCAGGCCTTCAAGACGAGAACCAAGATTCACCGCATCGCCCAGAACGGTGTAATCAACCCGGAACTCTGAGCCTTTATTACCAACATTCATATTGCCGGTGTTGACGCCAACACCGATCTTAATTTCCGGCCAGCCGCGCGCGGCAAACTCCTGCCTAAGGCTGTCCATGCGTTTGGTCATCAGCATTGCCGCCGTTAATGCATGTAGCGCATGTTGCGGATCGTTCAGGGGAGCGCCCCAGAAAGCCATGACTGCATCGCCCATGTATTTGTCGATGGTGCCGCGTTGCTGCTGGATGATTTCTGTAATCGGCGTCAAAAAGCCGTTGATCAGTTCGGTGAGCTGTTTTGGTTCCATGTTTTCTGAGATGGTGGTGAAGCCACGCACGTCGGAGAATAAAACTGACATGTTCTTGATTTCACCATCCAGGTTAATTTCTTCCATGTTTTTACTCAGTTCATTGACCAGATCCGGTGACACGTATTGTCCAAACAGGTGAGTCAGCTGGCGTTTGCCCCGCGATTCGATGAAGAAGCCATAAATCATTTGCAGTGTGAACAATACAACGGTGAGTAGTACCGGTGTGGCGATGGGTAATACCATCTGATATTGGGTCCAGGCAAAGAGATTACTAGCGATCAATAAGCCGGTGATGGAGAGTGAAACAATAACGCCCCAGGTTGCTGATAGCCATGGCAACATAAAAGTGAGCAACAGGCCTAATATGACGAGTAACAGGAATTCGAAACCTTTGGTGTAGCCCGGTTTATGCATGACTCGTTGGTCGAGGATGCCCTGAATGATATTGGCGTGAATCTCAACACCGGGATAGGCCGCTTCCAGCGGCGTGGTTCGTAAATCGAGCAGGCCAGGAGCGGATGTACCAAAAAGCGCAATTTTGCCCTTGAGTTTGTCTATGTCGACAGCTTTGTTGAGTACATCAGAAGCTGATATGTATTCAAAACTCTTTTGTCTGCCTATATAGGGGACCAGTATATTGCCTTTTTCATCAACTGGAATATGCAGGTCACCAATTTTGACCCATTCGAGAAACAGCTCATTAGGATCTTCGGTATTGCGCTCAACAATCAGCTCAATTTGAGGTGAGCCAATGGCGGTACGTGCCAGTGCCATGGCCAGTGACTCGTGCAGCTGACCATTGTACTCCTGCAGTAGTGGTACGCGCCGGAAGACACCATCATCATCCAGCGCTGGATTATCAAAGAAGCCACCGCTGTGGGCGCTGTCCTGTAAAATTTTGAGGTTGGAGGTGTAGCCCGAGGGAGAGAAAAAAGGGATACGTCCTTTCATGTCGTCGCCGAGGTGTGCCACCGGCTCTGGCAGGTCACCCTTGAGTGAGGTGTTATCATTGTTGAGGAAGACTACACCCATGATGGTTTTTCGGTTAGTCAGGCTTTTGGCAAACATCTCATCACGATGCAGGGATTTTCTGACTTTTTGGTACTCTTGCTGGAAGTCATTGTTGTGTTGGAGAGCGCCTTTTGACATTTGTTCCAGTAGTTTGCCGCCTTCATCGAGATCTTCTTCGGCAAAGACAATATCGAAACCGATTTCTTTGATTTTGTAATAATCAAACAGACTGTCATTAATATTAGCCATGACATCTCGATTCCAGGGCCAGCGGCCAATTTCACCGAGACTCTTTTCGTCAATATCAATAATGACAACCTGATTGTCCTTTTTCCTGGGTAAAGTGAATTTGAGGCGCGCATCATAAGCAAGATTTTCAATGACGGTCAGGGCTGTGAGAGGGTATTTGTCACTGACATGTAGTAAAAACATCAGTGTCAGGGCAAGGCCCAGAGCATATCGTATATAACGTTGAATCTCTTGCATGTTTCTTCCTGAATGCGCGTCCTGCGCTATTTTTATTATGGATAGAAGGAAAATAGCAAAGTTAAGCTATGAAAGCTATAACTCGGGCATCACCTGTTGAAATTATGTATTATTCGCGTTGAGATTGAAGAGGGTAGATGAGTGAGTAAAAAGAATATTTTATTGGGTGTGAACATTGATCATGTGGCGACATTGCGACAGGCACGGGGCACACGTTATCCGGATCCGGTGCATGCTGCTTTGCAGATCGAGCAGGCCGGTGCGGATAGTATTACCCTGCATTTGCGTGAAGATCGCCGTCATATTCAGGATAGGGATGTTTATGATCTTAAAGCACGCATGTTGACACGCATGAATCTCGAAATGGCGATTACTGATGAGATGATCAGGATTGCCGAGGATGTAAAACCGGAAGATTGTTGCCTGGTGCCTGAAAGCAGGCAAGAGTTAACCACGGAAGGCGGTCTGGATGTGGTTTCACACGCTTCTTCCGTTCGCGATGCCTGCGTACGACTGGGCGAGGCTGGCATCAAGGTGTCGTTATTTATTGATGCCGATATGAAACAAATTGATGCCGCTAAGGAGGTCGGTGCGCCGGTGATTGAAATTCACACCGGGCATTACGCTGACGCAACAACACGCGAACAAGCTGAGCAAATATTCACGCAGATTAAAAAATCTGCAATTTATGCAAATAATATCGGATTGCAAGTAAATGCCGGCCATGGCTTAAATTTACAAAATCTCAGGGCCATTGCCGAGCTTGAAGTTATTTGCGAGTTAAATATTGGTCATGCACTTATTGCAGACGCTGTATTTATGGGGCTGGATCAGTCGGTGAAAAGATATAAACAGATGATGTATGAGGCTCGTGCATGATTGTTGGCACCGGCCTGGATATTGTTGAGATCAATCGTATTCAGTTGATTCATGATCAACATGGGCTGAAATTTGCACAGCGGATTCTGTGTGAAAGTGAAATGAATGAGTATCGGGAAAGTAATCACCCGGTACGATTTTTGGCTAAGCGTTTTGCCGCCAAGGAGGCTGCTGCTAAAGCTCTGGGTACGGGGTTTGCGGCGGGTATCGGCATGAAAATGATATGCATAGGACACGATGCATCAGGCCGGCCATTGATCGAGCTGTCGCAGGCAGCGAAGAATCGTGCTGATGAATTAGGGGTGGCGGCATCCTGGCTTAGTATTTCAGATGAAAAACACTATGCCACGGCATTTGTGGTGATGGAACGGTTGAATTAGTTTTTTTGATTCCTGAAATTAAATCATAAGCTCAGAATGATCTGCATTGAGCAATTTTTCAATTTCATCTATAAGTAGATGAGTGTCCGTTAAGTAATTTTCTGAAATACCATTATTGATATCTAATTCCAGTTGTTCGGCAGCATTCCTCAATGCCGGGGTTCCGCAACAACGCGTGGCACCATGCAGTTTATGTGTTTGTTGTCTAAGACGTTCGATATTATTATCGGAGAAAGCTTCATTAATAATCTTCATATGTTCAGGTAGTTCATTTAGCAGCATACTGGTCAATTCATTAGCAAGATTAATGTTACCAGCTGCTAGTTCGACGGCCTCAGATTTTGAAAATTTTTCTATTTTATGCTGAATGGGTTTAATTTTATTCTGCTGGTGTGTGTTATTTAATAACCATTGATCAATGGTATTTTGAATGCAGGTTTCATTGAATGGCTTAATCAAAATATCATTTATTCCGCATTGTTCGATACGGTTAGATTCTTTTGTTGCCATAGCGTTAGCTGTTAGAGCAATGATCACAGTATTGTCATTTTTCTTGTTTGTGCGTATCAATCTGGAGCTTTCATAGCCATCCATATCAGGCATTTGTAGATCCATGAATATCATGTCGAAGTCCTGTTTATTCGATAGATCAATGCCCTGATGACCACTTGATGCAGTAGTAACATGAGCACCATTTTTTTTCAGAATGATTTCAGCGAGTTTTAGATTAATATCATTATCATCAACGACAAGAATATTCAGGCCCGACCAGTCAAAAGTATTTTTTTGAATTGGTTGCATTGAATTTATTGGTGTTATGTCATGATTAATAAGATTTAATACTGACTGCCGTATAAAATCATGTTTTGCCGAATGAAAAATTGCATCATTAAATCCGAAATTTTTAATGTTATTAAGTTCTTTGTGAGAACGAGTGCTCGCAATGGCAAGCAAGGGAATATTTAGACTGTGTTTGGGAGTGAGTGATTTTATTTTGTCATCATACATACATGATTTACTTAGGTTAACAATAATCAAATCATAGCCCGATAATTCGTCGGGAACTTGAGGGTATATATTGACTATGCAACCCCACGAATCAAGCATGGTCTGGATTGCCAGGCTACAGGTTTCAAGTGGGTCAATAAGGCATATATGTTTGCCGAGTAGAGAATGGTCGAGGTTGTTCTCCTGTTGTTTGCATTTGGCCAGGATGCTCAGTGTAAAAGTTGAGCCCTTGTTGTATTGGCTTTCGAAATTGATGTCGCCATTCAAAAGTAGAGCAAGTTTTTTTGAAATAACCAGGCCAAGACCAGTGCCGCCAAATTTTCGCTCTATAGACTTATCCGCTTGAGTGAAAGCTTTAAATAGTCGTTCCTGATGTGCTGAGTTCATGCCAATACCAGTATCAACGACTGAGAATTTTAGTTTTGAGAATGAGTCGGTTTCAGGTTCAGCGCTTATATGTAATGATACAAAACCTTTTTCCGTAAATTTAATGGCATTGCCAATAAGATTAATGAGTATTTGTCTAACACGGGCTGAGTCCGTATTAATGAGGCGTGGAGTGGTGGCGTCGATATAATAGAAAAGATCAATGTCTTTTTCGTAAGCAACAGGAATTAGTAAATCAATAACTTCTTCAGCAATATCAATAATATTAAATTCTGTGAAATTAACCTCCAGTTTTCCTGATTCGATTTTTGATAGATCAAGAACCCCATCAATAATATTAAGTAGATTATTGGCTGATTTTTTAATAATTTCAGAATAATCACGTTGCTGGTGCTCAAGATTAGTGCTCTCTAGTAATTCGGAGAAGCCAAGAATACCTCCTAGAGGAGTTCTGAGTTCGTGGCTCATATTGGCTAAGAATTCAGTTTTAGCTTTACTAGCCTGTAAAGCATTAGAACGTGCAATATCCAGTTCTACATTTCTGATCTCAAGTTCTTCCATAGTCTCCTGAAGCTCTTTAGTAGACTCTTCAATTTTTGCTTCAAGATCCTCACGAGAATTTTGCAGCTCTTCTGCCATGATGTTGACACATGATTCGAGTGTGCCAAGGTCGCCTGATGCCTGGTGATTAATTCGTGTATTATAATTACCGGATGATATTTTCTTCACAGCATTAGTAAGAATTTTCACGGGTTTAGATATTTGTTTGCTCAGCCTTAAAGCAAGAAACATGCTGATGGATAAAATAAAGAGTGTTATCAGACTGCTTTTTGCTATGGTTTTTAATTTTATTGCATTGATATTTGTTGAAGTGAGCGTGATTTCGATGTAGCCAATAATTTCTTCATGTTTATTTGGGTTGTTGTCATTGCTATCTAGCGGTTCAATATCTAATGTTTGAGTTCTGATGGGTTCTTTGAATGTCGTCAGTTCTTCAGAGGCGAGTTGATGCCAAATAGACTTTTTCATTCGAGACGTATCGTTATCAGTTACTGATATAAGGGGATTATCATCTGCATCGGTTATTTTTATAGTTACTATATCTTCATCGGACAGTGTGTATTTTAAAATAGCATCAAGGCTTCTAAGATTGCCGGAGAAGACGCCATATTCTGAGGCGGGCGCTAACTGCCGGGCAATAATATTGCCATGGCGGACTTGTGAATCTGAAATAAAATCGAGCTGTGACAGTGTAAAATAACTAGTCAAGATAATAGCTACAACCAAAATTGGTAGTAGTGCTAATGCGATAATATGCTGTCTAATGCCCCAGTTATTCATTGTTTTTATGGTTCATTTTTTCTATTAGCGCCTTCCTGTCTGGTGTGATGATTCCTAATGATTTGGCAACGTCCTTGTTAATGGATATATCAAAATATGCTGGAAATAAATGACGTGTCTCTATATGTCCATTGTTGTAGTGTTTTATGATGATGTCTGCAATTTGTTTACCTAGTTGTTCTGTTGAGGTATGTATGGCAGCTAAGGCTCCCGCACGAACAAAACTTTCTGAAAAACCAATAACAGGAACTTTGTGCCTATAGGTAGTGAGTAGAATGCCTTTAATGGTTCTAGCGTTGTACACGTCTGAGTCGGGCAATGCCAGCAGAATGTCACTGTTTAATAAAGAAGTATTGAGTGCGTCGATGATGCTGACGTACTGACTGAGTAATATGGTTCTGAGTGCTAGATTGTATTGTGCGGCACACGATTCTAGTTTTTTTATTAATGCGGTGTTTTGATTGGACAAAAGTACGCTAACATTTTTCCATTTACTGTTTAATGATCGTGTCAGTTCAAATTGTTGACAGGCATGTTGAGTCATCGATAGATGTATGGTGTTTTTTTGATCCTGGTCTTTGTCGGGATCAATCTGTGTATATACACTCAGTCGTGGTGCTGATAGATTTTCCTGATTAACTAGCATAGATGCTTTATCACCTATACTGATAATTAGCTCGTTGCTTGTGTCGGGAACCGGTTGTTGATCGATATCAATTGTCGTAGCCTGAATTTCAGATTCTTTAAGATGTATAAGAATGCTTTGTACGAGCGATTGCTGGTAATGGCTAGTGGCAGAGCTGATGATGACGGGTTGTTGCGCTGCAAAGGTGTATATATTTGTGGAAAGAAGACAGGTAAATAAAATCCATCGACGGATATGTGCAGTCGTTTTTTTGATAACCTTTATGAGTAAAATCTGTTCCATGTGTTAATTGAACATCCTGTTTTTTTAATTAAATACCTATTTATATAAGACTGAGTATTCTATGTATCCGGTTAGATTGTGCTCAATAAGCGGACCATTTTCGGCTCTCTGATGATAATTATTGTATTCGTTTAACAGATTTTTGACTATTATGGCGAGTTCTGATGTGCTGCTGGCAGTTCTGATTGATCTTGAAAAGCGGGCATCCATGGTTCTATAACTGCTTGAAATGTCGCTTCCCGGAACATCCAGCCACTGCATTTCATCAACGTAATGGTATTCCAGGCTGCCACTGTAGTGTTCATTAAATTTCTTTATCGCCATGACAGATGTTGTCCATTCGGGTGCTGATCTCTCGTATTCTTCTCCCAGATTACTGTTGTTACTGTTTTTAATTTCAAGATAACTGACGTTGCCGATAATACGTGTTGATGAGTCGGGATTTAGATCAAGCTCCAGTTCGGCCCCATGCACCTCTGTATTGATAAGATTTTTATGTATATACGCGGAGGCTCCAAAAAAATTATCCCACGCAACATCGGTATTGTCTGTATGAATTAGACCTTCCAGTTTATCGTGGAAAATGCGGACATTGAATAATAATTGGTCATTCATAAGCTGCCCGAAATAACCTATTTCCCAGCTGACGATGGTTTCATTATTGATTTCGTCGTTAGGAACCAGCTGCTGGTCAATGAGCGTTACTCCTGTTGGAGCACCGCCACTAGTGAGGTCGTGTTTGAAAACAGTGTTGCCAAATTCCTCACTGATGAACGGCGAGCGTATCGCACGTGATACGGAAAATCTGAAACTATGTTTATCGTTCAGTTTGTGAATCAGAGAAATTCTGGGTGATAAATCTCCATCCAGTGATTTGTTGTCTTCATAGGAGGCGCCAAAATTGAGTAGATTGTTTGGATTGATCTGCCATTCGGCATTACCAAACAGCTGATAGGTTTCCCTTCTTATGGTGTTCTGATCAGTGAGCCAGTAGGGTGAGCTAGCGATATCCTGCTGCATGCTGGCACCCCAGATCAATCTTAAGCTGTCGGTAGTTTGATTGAAGTGGGTGAATTCAATATTGTGTCGCTCAGACTTCAGACTAAAGTCCAAAAATAATTGAAAATCGTCTACAGGTTGTGGGGTCAGTCCGAGTAAATCGACCAGATACCCGGGAAAGGGTTTTGATATCGATGGATCTACTTTATCCAGAAGATTATAGTAATACTGTAAAATGTAAGAGTTCTTATTATCCAGTGTTTTTTCTAGTTTGAAAAATTGATGTAAATTTGTAGTTTCACTTTCTCGTAAGGGCTTAATACCAAGGTTTGCAAAAGACTCATTAATTTCCAGTTTAGTTTTACCATAACCACCCTGATAGCTCAGCGTACTGTTATTGTCGATTTGATAGTCGATACGGTAGTCGATAGCTCCGGTGCTGATGTCATCGTGGTTATCCACTTCTTCATCAGAATGTTGAAAAACGCCTATATTTTTTTTTGCATTCAGACCATTATCATTTTGAGTTGATAGGGTTACCCGGTAATCCATGTCATCGCTATTGTCGCCATAACGATAGAGTAAGTCGGCAATGTCGTGGTTGCCGGCTCTGAGTTTGGTAAAGTGGCCGGGATCTTCAGAAGCATGTCGAGTGATGATATTGATCACGGCCAGAAATGAATTGGAGCCATAGGTGGATGAGTTGGGACCACGAGAGACTTCGATACGTTCAATGTCTTCGACATTGATCGGTAGCATATTCCAGTTGACACCACCTAATAAAGGTTCGTAAATTGAGCGTCCATCAATCAATACCTGCATCTGTTTTGAATACTGATCGGTATGTCCGTGGTAAGTGACCACCAGCCTGGATTCTTCTCCCCACTCATTGACGCTGTTGCCGACGACGATGCCGGGCACCAGCCTGAGCACTTCAGGAATGGTTCTGGCGCCGCTGGCTTCGATGATTTGTCTGTCGATGCTGGTAACGGCCATCGGTGTTTCTGATATGGGCTGTTCCAGACGGCTGGCAGAGAGCACCACCGGCATTTCAAAGAACAGGTCGTCCTCGGCGGCCTTCAGTGGCGCGGAGAGTGTTATGGCTATTACAGAGGCAATGGCGGGTGAGTATATATAGTTTTTTTTGTTGTCAGAGCGCAGTTTGTAGAAACTCATTATTATTATCATGGGTGGCAACAGATGGCTTGTAATATATACTCTCGACCCTGAGTAGTAAATCATTATGCCACGGTGATTTTAGTGGTGTGGCTTCAAAAAATGGGTAAATTCAATGTACAAAACACTGGCTGATTATATTGGTCATACCCCGCTAGTTCGTTTGCAACGATTACCGGGAGAAACAACAAATACTCTGCTGGTTAAGCTGGAAGGTAATAATCCCGCCGGTTCGGTGAAGGATAGGCCTGCTTTCAATATGATTCTTCAGGCTGAGAAGCGAGGCGATATTCATCCCGGGGACACCCTGATCGAAGCCACCAGCGGCAATACCGGTATCGCGTTGGCAATGGCGGCAGCAATCAAAGGTTACCGCATGGTGTTGATCATGCCGGATAATATGAGCGAGGAGCGGCGCGCGGCCATGAAAGCTTACGGTGCCGAGCTGATTCTGGTGACAAAAGAACAAAGTATGGAAGGTGCACGTGATCTGGCGTTGCAAATGCAGGCAGAAGGCAAAGGTAAGGTGCTGGATCAGTTCAATAATGTCGATAACCCGAATGCTCACTACATTAGTACCGGCCCCGAGATCTGGCAACAAACGGATGGTAAGGTGACGCATTTTGTCAGCGCCATGGGTACTACAGGTACCATTATGGGGGTGTCTCATTTTCTCAAGGAAAAGAACACAAATGTTCAGATTGTCGGTGTGCAACCCGAAGAGGGTGCGAGTATCCCTGGAATCCGACGCTGGCCTGAAGCTTATTTACCCGGTATTTTTGAAGCTAGTCGCGTTGATAGATTGCTGGATATTGGCCAACAGGCCGCTGAGCAGACTACACGTGATTTAGCTGCCAAAGAAGGTATCTTTTGCGGCATTTCATCAGGTGGCGCGGTGGCGGCCATGTTGCAGTTGAGCAAAGAGCTGGAGAATGCGGTGATTGTTTCGATTATTTGCGATCGTGGTGACCGTTATATGTCTACTGGTGTTTTTCCTGCCTGATTATTTTTTTGAGTTAATACTATGTCCGATAAACGCCATCGGCGACGGCGTAAACAACGTCTGCCAGAAGAGACTATCCAGGTCGAAATTGAGTCATTGTCCGCGGAAGGTCGCGGTATTGCGCATGTCGATGGCCGCATCGTTTTTATCGAGCAGGCATTGCCGGGCGAAACCGTTGCCTTCAAATATACCAAGTTGAGCAAGAATATTGCCGAGGGCCGGGCGGTTGAAATATTGCAGGCTTCGACAGATCGAGTGACACCTAAATGTACCGCTTTTGCGATGTGTGGTGGCTGCTCCCTGCAACATATGGATACCACAGCACAGCTTGCATTAAAGCAAAAAACTTTTGAAGATCATCTGCAGCACATTGGTAAAGTGACTGTAGAAAATTTGTTACCGCCACTGACTGGGCCATTATGGAGTTATCGTCACAAAGCACGTCTTGGTGTTCGTTATGTGCGGAAAAGAGACCAGATCATGATTGGTTTTCGAGAAAGCAATTCTGCATTTATTACTGATACTGAACAATGTGAAATTTTGCATGCCAGTGTTGGCTTTCTTCTTACTGAACTGTCTGAATATATGATGCGCATGGAACAAAAGGAGAATATTCCCCAAATCGAGGTGGCCGTCGGGGATAATCAAACTGTACTGGTTTTCAGGCATCTTGAGTCGTTGCCGGAGAGTGACAGAGAAATTCTACGTGAACTCGGAATTAAACATAATCTGGTAATTTATTTGCAGGCGGGTTCACCGGATGATCTGGAAGCGCTGTATCCTCAGGAACCTGAAATGCTTTACTATGAATTACCTAAACATGATGTGCGTATAGAATTTCAACCTTCTGACTTTACCCAGATTAATCCTGAAATAAATCGTAGTATGCTAGATCGTGCTATCGATTTTTTACAGTTGAATAAGAATGATCAGGTGCTGGACCTGTTTTGTGGGCTGGGTAATTTTTCTTTACCTATGGCGCGAAAATGTGCGCAACTGACTGCGGTAGAAGGTTCGCAGGTGATGGTGAAAAAAGCACGCGATAATGCAGCTAAAAACAATATTAATAATGTCGAATTTTTCATGGCGGACCTGTACAGCGATGAAATTGCATCAGCGCCCTGGCTAAAACAAAAATACAACAAAATACTACTCGATCCGCCGCGCTCGGGTGCCGATGCGGTACTCAGGTATCTCGATAAAATGGGGGCGGAACGTATTGTTTATGTTTCCTGTCATCCAGCGACACTGGCCCGTGATGCAGGTGTTCTGGTTAATGAATTGGGTTACAGACTCATTGATGCAGGTATCATGGATATGTTTCCGCATACCAAACATGTCGAGTCTATTGCTGTTTTTGTTAAATAAGATGGTTTGAGTAAAGCGAGTGTAGTATCAGAACAACGAAGATACGCATGTTGAAAAAAATTCAACATGCGTAGTTTTTCACTCGATATAAAATCCCATTTTCACACCTGCAACTTCAATGATATCGCTATCTTTCAAAGGTTGCGCCTGAGTGCTGACTTCCTGGTCATTAACAAGGGGACGTTTTTCATAAGAGCCCGCATCGACGACGATGAGGAAGAATCCCAGAGGACGTTGTGTAATGGCGGCAACCTGCACACCGGGTTTGCCCAGAGTGGTCAGGATTTTTGTGATCTTCATTCGTTTGCCACTATTAGCACCACTCAATAGCTCTAAATAAGCTTCTTCCTGGCTACTTGCGCCTGCGGCGCCTGCAGAAGCCAGATCAGCGGCAATTTTTCCAATTGACTGGTTTAATTTTTTACTGGTTTCGCTTGAAACCGGCTGGTCATTCGCATCCGGGCGGATAATCATGGTTTTTTCGAATTCACCTTCACCGGCTTCTTCGGCTTCATTGATGTATTCCAGGGCATGTTTGCCGATGACGATTTTTTCGCCATTACGTAAAGCGTGTTTGGTAATACGCTGGCCATTAATCAGGGTGCCGTTGGTACTGTTTAAGTCTTCAATAAAAGAATCGTTGAGAATGGTCAGGATTTTGGCGTGGGTGCCACTGACGGCGAGATTATCGATCTGGATGTCATTGCCCGGTTTTCGTCCAATGGTAATAATTTCCTGATCCAGTTCGTATTCTTTTAGAGGCTTGCCGTCAAAGCTGAGTATTAGTTTTGCCATTTCTGTTCCTTAATGCACAATAATTATTATTATGTCTATGAGAATAAATCAAAAAATCGAGAAAACAAGCTATTTCTGGCAGGAAATGATTTTAAAGGTCTTGCCAGAATCACGGAGATATTATCTTTACCCCCGTGTCGATTCGCTTCTTCTATGAGTTCGGTGGCTGCTTTTTCGAGGTTATCACTGTTTCTTTTGATGGTTTCGTGGATTAAATCATCTTCGATCATGTCGCTCAGGCCATCGGAGCAGAGCAGGTAGATATCATTGATCTGTACGACATCCTCCTGAATATCAATACGCACATTTTCTTCAATACCAATAGCCCGAGTGACCAGATTTTTATTAAGCGAATTTCTGGCTTGCTCGGGTGTGTAAAAACCGCGATCAATTAATTCCTGCATCAGGCTGTGATCACGGGTAACTTGTTCGAGTACACCGTCTCTAATTCGATATAGGCGTGAGTCACCGACGTGCGCTACAGTAAATCGGTTATCGTAAAACAGTAATACAACCACTGTTGTGCCCATGCCTCGATATTGCGCATTTTCGCCAGATGAGTCAAAAACATTGGTATTGGCGAGTGTAATGGCATCGTGAATAGTCATGCTTTCCATGCTGTAACCTGTTTCTTCGTCGGTGCTAGCTTCCTTGATTGATTTGAGTCGGGTGGTAAGAGTGTCGAAGATGGTACTGACAGTAATGGCACTGGCGACTTCACCGCCGCGATGACCACCCATACCGTCAGCCAGTATGGCGAGACCTAATGAAGGCTCAGTATTGATAGCATCTTCGTTGTGATCTCGCACCGAGCCAACGTCAGTTTTCCCTGTAATCTCGATTTTACCTTTTAAGCTCATAGTGATTCTCAGGCCTTTCCTTCAGCAGCCATAATCCTCAGGCATTTACCAATGTCATCTGCCATTTGTTTTCCGGTTTGATAACGTTTTTCAATATCTTTTTGCAATGCACGATTGATAATGACGCTTACACATCGAGGTACACTGGGGTTAATGGATTCAGGGCTAGGGTGCGCTTCATTGGCTATTTTGTACATCAGGGCAGCCATTGAATCACCGACAAAGGGAAGTTGCCCTGTCACCATCTGGAATAACATGACGCCCAGTGAGAACAGGTCGGACTGGCCCTCAACACGTTTACCTGCTAGTTGTTCCGGTGACATATAAGAGGGTGTGCCTAATACCATGCCGGTTTTGGTTTTGCTCGAATCGGTGATGCGCGCGATACCGAAATCAGTAATTTTTAAACTACCTGATTCTGGATCCCACATAATGTTTGCCGGCTTTATATCGCGATGTACAACGTTAAAACTGTGTGCATAACCCAGACCCTCAGCAGCCTGTTGCATTAGTGAAAGCACTTTGGTCAGCGGCAACAGGTTGTCTTTTTTGATATATTTGACGAGGTCAGTACCTTTCAGATATTCCATGGCAATGTAAGCCAGATCGTGTTCATCGCCAGCATCATAGATGGTAACAATATTGGGATGATTGAGGCGGCCAGCTGTTTCAGCTTCTCGGAAAAAGCGTTCTTTTACTTCTTTCAATTCATCTTCTTCAAATTCCTGTGAGAGTGCCATGGTTTTGATAGCAACTACACGTGAAATTTTAGGATCTTTGCCCAGATAAACAGCACCCATAGCGCCTTTACCCAGTTCTCTTTCAATTTGATATCGTCCCAGCATAGGCTTTTCAATACTGCCATCATTCAGTACGAGTGTGCCGCCGGGTGAAGAGCTACCACCGCCGAGCATGACGGTTTCATCCATGGCGGTTGCGCGAGTTGACCGAGTTTTAATATCACGGAAGTTGGCATCATGATCAGCAATATAATTGTAAACAGATTTGGCTTTATTGAATTGGCGTTTTCGTTCATAGTCCAGCGCCAGGTTATACAGGAGTTCCAGTGCTGATTTATCGGCAGGTAGCTTGCGAAATTTTTCGAAAGCCATATCCAGTTGTCCCTGGCCTTGCATAGAAAGGCCCAGCATACGATTACTTTCAGCCGATTCAATATCCAGACGAGCTTTGCCTCGCTCTGTAAGCAAATAGCGTTTAGTTGTTAGCAAGATATGGCCAATGACCAGTAGTAAAGAGGGCGACATTAATTGCACCCACATACCCTGAGTTGTCATCAGCACGTAATGGGTGATAAATAAAATAGTGAACAGGAAAATCGTAATAATAAAACCGGCTGCAGCACCCATTCGTGGTAATAGCAGCATTAGATATAGAGCGACCAGGAAAAGTGCTGCTAATTGCGCATAAGCCGCCCATGAAGGCTCAACAAAAAAATCTTCGTTTAATATGCTTGAAATAGAGTGAGCCAGTGTCAGTACCGGCGACATAGCGGGATCGATAGGGGTAACCATGGTGTTGCCAACGCCAAATGCGGTAGCACCAATGAGTACTATTTTGTCTTTATATTTATTGGCGGGGATTTTCCCCTTAATAACATCATAGAAAGAATCTACTGGGAAAGCGCTGTTATAACCAACATCGGTGTAGAAAAAGGTCTTCATTTGAGATTCTTCATCCGTTTTAATGGTGAGACGGCCCAGTTGAACATCAGAGCTGACCGTTACCTTTATATCATCAATACTAAGATTCAGGCTTTTTGCGGCAAGAATCAGGGCGACAGAAGGGTAAAAGTCGCCATAATAATCGACCACTAATGGTTCACTGCGGATACCACCATCGACATCCAGAACGCTGACCAGTGCGCCAATATTTAGAGCTATTTCGCCTATGGCTGGAATGGGCGGTAAACCATCAATCATAGATAGAGGCTGCCAACCATCCGGATTGCTGGTTGGGTCATCAATAATATTGCTCTCTGGTAACTTGTTACGCTGTACATATTCGGGAAGATTCTGATCAGGACGACCAATAGGTTCGCCTAGAATAAATGGCATGGCTAATACAACGTTTCCTGTTTGTTGCATGCTGGTGGCCAGTGTTTTATCTGCATCCAAAGCGGCTTCAGCTGATGCGATATATTCTTTATAAGCAGCGATTTCTTCGAGCAGCTGATTTTGTAGCGGGGAAGAGGCTACATATTCTTTGATCTTGTCGATAGCAGCCTGACCATTGGCATCACGCTTATTTTTAACCAGAAGGCGTGAGTCATTAATAATCTGGTCAAGATCTTTGATATATTGAGATATGCCGGAAATATGGCCTTCATCAAAGTTCGACTTGAGTTCTCGAATAAATTGTAAACCGGGATCAAGTTGGGGTTCAGTGAAAAAAACTGTTTGTCCAATTGCTTTGGCACCACCTTTGGTGAGTAGCTCCTGCATTTGTGCGTGAATGTTACGTGACCAGGGCCAGCGACCTAGATTGGCAATGCTTTCATCGTCAATAGCAATTACAGCGATTTTGTCGCTGGCAGTGCGGTTTGATGATTGCACACCAAAATCATAAGCATTGCGTTCGATGCTTTGTATGAAATTAGATCGCATGAAGGCAAGGAAAACGATAGTAATTACAAGGCCGACAAACCAGTCGCTTTTCCAAACCCCTTGTTTCATAGTGTCACCCGATTTGTTTTTGTTATTTTTAAACAAACCCATCCCTGCTCATGATAAATCAGATGGTTTTGCTGTCGTCTTTTTATTCTTCCTTATATAGACGAAAAATATCTGATTATCCTGTAATTATTCTGATTGGGCATAACTTATCCTTAATAACCTGTTCTGTTCAAAGACGAAACATGCATTAGTACATATAAGGTTGATTTTTACTTTGTAATAAAATACTGGCCATGGTGGCACCCATGCGTTTGGCTAGCCTATCCAGCAAATCATCGGTGACAGTAAAATTAATAATGTCTTCCTCACCAATCACTTCTCTGGCGACATAACCGGCACTAGCTAGTTCATCGACCAGGCCAATTTCAAGACTTTGCTCGCCGGTCCAGATAAGGCCTGAGAACAGACCTTCAACATCCTGCTTTAAGCGATCACCACGGCCTTTTTTTACCGCACTGATAAATTGCTGGTGAATGCTTTGTAACATGGTTTTCATATGTTGATTGGCTTCTTCATTAACTGGAGCGAAGGGATCGAGCAAGGCCTTGTTTTTACCTGCTGTGAGAGTCCGCCGCTCAACGCCGATTTTTTTCATGGCATCAACAAAACCAAAGTTATCCATACGTACCCCAATAGAACCAACGATGCTAGCTTTGTCAGCGTAGATTTTATCGGCGGCAGCGGCAACGTAATAACCACCAGAAGCACACATGTCACTGATGACTGCATATAATGGTGTCTCAGGATATTTTTCACGCAGGCGAATAATTTCATCATAAATATAGCCTGCTTGTACCGGTGTGCCACCGGGGCTGTTGATACGTAGAATTACACCAGTTGTGTTTTTGTCTTTAAAGGCATCACGTAGAGCCGTTACGATGTTATCTGAGCTGGCTTTTTCGCCTTCAGCAATCAGTCCAGTCAAGTCGACCAGTGCGGTATGTTTGGTAGTTAGCTTGGTTGTTGATATCTCGCTATCGGAGAACATCACCAGTAAAGTGATGAGATAAGCGAAAGTGAGTATTTTGAAAAAGATACTCCAGCGTCGTGCGCGTTTCTGTTCGCGCAAGCTGGATTCAGCTAGTTTTGTGATGAATTTCCTTTCCCAACCTGGATCTTGTTCAGTCATAGTTTTTTATTGCATGTGTGGTTATATGAATTTTAAGGTTGTTATAAAAAACTCGGTAAATCGGCAACCTTGGTTAGACATAATAAAGGCTTGTGTGCCATGAGTCTATCAGCAGTGTGAGCACCGTGCGTGACAGCTACGGCATCAACATTAGCATTTTTTGCCATCATTAAGTCGTGCTCACTATCGCCTATCATCAGGGCATGTGCGGCATTTGTTTGAGTATCTTCGAGAATGCTCAGTAACATTTCAGGATGTGGTTTTGATTGATTCTCACCGGCGCAACGAGTGGTGGTGAAATAATGACTGACTGGATATTCTGTTAGCGAGTGGTCTAGACCAACTCGGCTTTTACCTGTAGCAATTGCCAGGGTAAAGCCTTTATTAAATAATTCATCGAGCATCTCAGTAACACCATCAAATAAAGGTGCTGGTACTTTATTTTCATGTAAATAATGATGACGATAGGTATCGGCGATTTGATTGATTAGTGATTGGGATTTATCTGGATGAAGTCGTTCAATGGCTTCTTTTAAGCCTAAACCGATAACGCTACGAGCCGCTTCTTCAGTGATGTTTTCACCGCACACAATTTGACTCGCTATTTGCAAACTGGTCGTAATTTGCTCAATCGAGTCGATGAGTGTGCCATCCCAGTCAAAGACGATTAATGAATAAGGCTTATTTAGGCTGTTCATGATTCTAGTTTTTTGAGTACACTTTGTAACTCACTGCTCAGCGGTGCTTCGATGACCAGTGCTTTACCTGATGTGGCATGATGGGCAGGTAATTCAATGCGTGAGGCGTGTAAAAATAAACGCTTGAGGCCGAGTTTTTTCATAGCCTGATTCATTTTATTGTCGCCATATTTATTATCACCAATCACGGGGTGTCCGGCATGAACTGCATGTACACGTATTTGATGTGTTCGGCCGGTTTCAATTTTAACTTGCATCAGGCTGTATTGATCATAGATTTTTTGTGTTTCAAAGTGACTGACAGCATGTTGTCCCTGATCGTTGATTTCAACCATGTGTTCGCCACTGCGTAAGGATTTTTTTAGTGATGCGTTAATGGTGTTAACGCCGTGCCACTGTCCCGCGACCAGGGTGAGGTAATATTTCCCGAGATCCGATCTGGATTCGTCACGAAACAGTTCATGCAACCAGGTTAAGGTCGTTCTATTTTTTGCAATCAACAGACAGCCGCTAGTTTCACGATCGAGACGGTGAGCCAGTTCGAGAAATTGTTCGGGATGTTTTTGTTTTAGCGCTTCAATCACGCCGAAGCTAAGACCGCTGCCGCTATGCACGGCAATACCGGATGGCTTGTTGAGCACCAGCAAGTCATCATTTTCAAAAAGCACGGATTCTTCAATCAGCTTGATGACTGAGTCGGGGATGGTGACGCTCAGCTCATCGTTAATACGTGCAGGGGGGATGCGTACTTTGTCATCAAGCTTTAGCTTGTAAAGAGGTTTTTTCCTACCACTATTGACCCGCACCTGACCACTACGCAGAAGCTGGTAAATGTGGCTTCGAGGTACGCCCTTGAGCTGGCTCATCAGGAAATTATCGATACGCTGTCCGGCATGGTCGGCATCGATTTGAACTATTTTGGCGCTTTGACGGTCTGAATTCATGTCGATTTAGTTAATATGGTGGTAAATGTATGGTTTTGAAGCAATTAGTTGCTTTTCAGGTTGACCGTAGAGCCGCATTTTGACAGACTTGGCATCGTTTGTACCAGCGTAAGATTTATTTAAGGATTGTACGGCCATATCAACTTACGATCGGTCGTTAAGGAAAATTCCCAGGCTGTGATAGCGGGATAACGCCACGAAGAGTGTGGCGAGCAGGCCTCATTGGGAGGTCGGCACAATGAATTTACATATTCGCATAGCTGTTCTGGTTGCGGATAGTGTTAATAAGAGAAAAAAATATTTAATGTATACCTCAGCTTTATTTACCGGAATCAATTTCACGTTGCCTGAACTGGCTGTGTTGGGAGCTTTTGTAGCTCTATTCAGCGCGCCATTTGTTCGGGCTTTAAGTTATGTGCGCCTACTAGAAATGGCCGCCATCGGTGAATCTGAGCTGAGATCAACCTCAGGTTTAATGAAAAATGAAAAGAATTTTAATCAATGCGACTCAGAAAGAAGAGATCCGCGTAGCCATGGTCGATGGCCAGCAACTCTACGATCTAGATGTCGAAATAGCTTCACAGGAGCAAAAGAAAGCCAACGTCTACAAAGGTAAAATCACCCGCGTAGAACCCAGTTTAGAAGCCTGTTTCGTCGATTACGGCGCAGAACGGCACGGTTTTCTCTCTTTTAAGGAAATATCACGTAGTTACTTCACCGAGGAAGGCCTTAAGGCGGGTGGTCGCCCGGATATCCGTACCGCCATCGCTGAAGGCACAGAAGTCGTTGTTCAGATTGAAAAAGAAGAACGCGGCAACAAAGGCGCGGCGCTAACCACTTTTATCAGTCTGGCCGGTCGTTTCCTCGTGCTGATGCCGAATAATCCTCGAGCGGGCGGCGTTTCACGTCGTATCGAAGGTGAAGATCGCAGTACCATCCGTGAAGCCATGAGTCAGCTCAACATACCTGATGGTATGGGCATGATCGTTCGCACCGGTGGTATCGGTCGTTCAGTTGAAGAGCTGCAATGGGATCTGGATTACCTGTTACAACTTTGGAGTGCTTTCGAGAGTGCGGCTACCAGCCGTCCTGCGCCTTTCCTGATTTATCAGGAGAGCAATGTCATTATTCGTGCGTTGCGTGATTATTTCAGAAATGACATCAGCGAAGTGCTGATCGATTCGCCGGATGTTTACGAAACCGCCAGGCAGTTCATCGAGCAGGTGATGCCTAATCGCATCAGCAAGATCAAGCTTTATGAAGATACAGTACCGATGTTCAATCGGTTCCAGATTGAGAACCAGATCGAATCGGCCTATCGCCGTGAAGTACAGTTACCCTCGGGTGGCGCGATTGTCATCGATCACACCGAAGCGCTGATTTCTATCGACATTAACTCAGCACGCGCCACCAAAGGCAGTGATATTGAAGAAACTGCGCGTAATACTAATCTTGAAGCAGCTGATGAAGTTGCACGCCAGTTGCGTTTACGTGATTTGGGTGGTCTGGTGGTTATTGACTTCATTGATATGGTATCAGCCAAAAATCAGCGTGATGTTGAAAATCGTTTGCGTGATGCCGTTGCGATTGATCGTGCCCGTGTACAGATTGGCCGTATTTCACGCTTTGGATTACTGGAAATGTCTCGCCAACGTTTAAAGCCTTCTTTGGGTGAAGCAACACAGATTGTATGTCCACGCTGTACCGGTAACGGCACCATTCGTACAGTTGAGTCGCTGTCGCTGTCGCTGGTGCGTATTGCTGAAGAAGAGGCCCTTAAAGAGAGTACCGGTCGTGTTGAGGTTCATGTGCCTGTAGATGTAGCTACCTTTATGTTGAATGAAAAGCGTAAGGCAATTGCAGCAGTTGAGGCTCAGACAGGTGTACATATACTGGTTATCGCCAGTACAGCACTAGAAACACCTCAATATCGTGTTGAGCGTGTTCGCAAGGCCGATTTGCCTGAAGGTGATGCTGTGGCAAGTTATCTGCAAGCTGAGGTGATTGATCAAAGCTATCATCCTGATCAGCATAAAGAGAAGTTGATTCAGCCGGAAAAACCTGCTGTGGCTTCCATTGCACCAGCAAGACCCAAGCCTCCTGCTGAAGCTGCGCCTGCGATTAAAAAACAGAATTCGAAAGGCCTCATTGCTTCAATTTTCTCTCTATTTAAGAGTGATGAAGAAGAAAAATCTTTAACTAAAGAACAAGAGCTACGCTCATCGCAAACGAGTAGTCGTGGTAGCCGGGGTGGACGAGATAGAAATGCTCAGCGCAGTAATCGTAGCCGTAGTTCTACACAGACTAAATCACAAGGCAATAAGCAACCAGCTACGAAAGCTGATAATAAACAGGTTGCCACAAAAGAGACAAATAAACCTGTTGATACAGTAAAAGATGCGAATGCTGAGCAAGGTCAGTCAAGTCGTCGTGGTCGCCGCGGTGGTAGTCGCCGTCGTCGAGATACTCGAAATAAACCGGCTGTAGATGGGCAGAATCCGCAAAATCAGGACTCACAGAGTCAGAACTCGCCTAATCCGGATATTGCAGTGCAGAATCCGCAGTCAAAACAGGCTTCGGTTCAGGATCAGAAACCGGTGCAGATTAAAACTGAGCAAAATAAGTCTGATCAATCATCTTCTGTTTCTGCGCCACAGCCATCGCCAGTAAAATCTTCAGATAATTCAGGTGATACTGTGGAAAAACCAAAGCGTGAAATTAGCGGTAACATTTCGCCGTCAGCCAATTCATCGGTATCTGCGCCAGTGACCACAGTGCCTGCAGTAGCGCCTAAGCCTGCAGTGATACCATCTGCATCAGCTCCAGAAGTTTCTGCACCGATAGAAGCGACTAAGACTGTTACACCAGTGGTTTCTACATCGCCACCGGTAACAACACCTGTGGTCACAGAGACGGTTAAGCCATCCGCAGCACCAGTTGTACCTACAGTTTCTGCGCCCGTGGAGCCACCTCAGTCTGTATCAGTTGCACCTGCGTCAGCCGCTGTAAAAGAAAATACTGAGAAATCACCTTCGGGTGAGTAAGGCTTATATAGAATGATGTTTCTGCAGGTGGGTAATGAGCCCATCTGCAGCATCTTCAATCAGGTCCAGCACGGTTTCAAAACCATTAATGCCGCCGTAATAGGGGTCAGGGACTTCCTTAACGCTGGTATTGTCTGAAAATTTCAGAAACAGGTGGATTTTATCTTCCAGTCCGGCGGGACAGATCGCCTGTAAATTGTCTACATTGCTCATGTCCATAGCAATAACATAATCAAACTCTTCAAAATCATTCACTTGAACCTTGCGTGCACGTTGAGAACTCAAATCAAAATTGCGCTTGATAGCTGCTGCCTGTGAGCGAGGGTCGGGTGGGTTACCAACATGGTAAGCATGCGTACCTGCAGAATCGATATGTATTTTGTCATCAAGCCCTGCTATTTCAACTTTCTGTCTGAACACTCCTTCAGCACTGGGTGATCGGCATATATTGCCCATGCAAACAAATAAAACTTTAACCATGTGAACTCCTGCTATGTTTGGCGACATTCTACTCATTACAATCAGTGAAACAATGGTTAGGGCTTTATTCGTTAGCGATGAGTCATTGAATCCGTTAATATACGCGGCTTAATTTCGATAATAGTTTGAGCAACCATGCTGCATATATACAACAGTCTGACCCGCAAGAAAGAGCTTTTTACCCCCATCGAGCCTGGCAAGGTGAAAATGTATGTCTGTGGTATGACGGTCTATGATTTGTGTCACCTGGGGCATGCACGCGTGCTGGTGGTGTTTGATGCGGTGACACGCTATTTGCGCAATAGCGGTTACGAAGTAAATTACGTGCGTAATATTACTGATATTGATGACAAGATTATCGCTCGGGCCAATGAAAACGGTGAGGACTTTAATGCGCTCACGGCACGCTTCATTCAGGCCATGCATGAGGATGCGGCTGAGCTGGGTGTGTTGCCACCGGATGACGAACCCAAAGCAACGGCGTCCATGGATGACATTATCGCGATGGTGGAAACGCTGATCGAAAAAGGCCATGCTTACGCGGCGGCTAATGGCGATGTTTATTACGATGTCAGCTCATTTGAACATTACGGCCAGCTGTCTGGTAAGCAGCTCGAAGATTTACGTGCCGGCGAGCGTGTTGCGGTTGATCCTAACAAAGACGACCCTCTGGATTTTGTTTTATGGAAAGCCGCCAAGCCAGATGAGCCTTCATGGGATTCACCCTGGGGCAAAGGTCGTCCCGGCTGGCATATCGAATGTTCGGCCATGTCGACCTGCTGCCTGGGTAATCATTTTGATGTTCATGGCGGTGGCCAGGATCTGCAGTTCCCTCACCATGAAAATGAGATCGCCCAGTCCGAAGCGGCCACCGGTGAGAAATTTGTTAACCTCTGGATGCACAATGGTTTCGTGCGCATCAATGATGAAAAAATGTCCAAATCACTGGGTAATTTTTTTACTGTGCGTGAAATTCTGAAGCTGTATCAGGGTGAGGAAATCCGCTATTTTGTTTTGGTCAGCCATTATCGCAGTCCTTTGAACTATTCAGATCAATTGCTGGATGCAGCGCGGGCCTCGTTAACTCGCCTTTATACTGCCTTGCGCGGCCTGGAAGTGTCGTCGGTTTCATTAATCGAGGATGAGGCAGAGGTCAGATTCAATAAAGCCATGGATGATGATTTTAATACCCCTGAGGCTATAGCCGTGTTATTTGATCTGGCAGGGCAGGTGAATCGTCTGCGCGAAGAAGATTCCGCTATGGCGTTGCAAAAAGCAGGCATGCTGAAGAAGCTGGCCAATGTACTGGGTCTGCTTGAGTCTAATCCCGATACCTATTTGCAGGGTGGTACGGGTGAAAATGTGAATATTGAGAGAATTGAGGACTTAATTCAGCAGCGGCTGGATGCCAGAGCTAATAAGAATTGGGCAGAAGCAGACCGCATTCGTGATGAGCTGCACGCAATGGACGTTGAGCTGGAAGACAAGGATGGAAAGACTATCTGGCGCCGGTCATAAGTTATTTTTTGATAATCGCTGATTTAACATGTTAAACAGCTGTATACGGTTATTGGTTGCGAACTCGGTGGCCGGAAATCAATCACTTGCATCTGGAGGTGGGCGGCATTAGAATACGCGCCCTAATACAAGACCATCCCTTGCTCCACCACATTGATGGGGGGCTATAAACCAAGAGGAATATTATGCGACACTACGAAATAGTGTTTCTGGTTCATCCTGACCAGAGCGAACAAGTTACAGCCATGATCGATCGTTATAAAGGCATGATCGAAACAAATGGCGGAAAAATCCACCGAATTGAAGATTGGGGTCGACGTCAGTTGGCTTATCCGATCAACAAAATCTACAAAGCTCATTATGCTCTGATGAATATTGAGTGTGACGAAGCGACACGTGAAGAACTTGAGACTGCTTTCCGTTTCAATGATGCGGTTATTCGTAGCATGATCATGAAATGTGAAGAAGCAATCACTGAAATGTCTCTTTTGGCCAAGGCCAAAGCGGAAGAAGATGCTGCACCAAAACGTGCACCAAGAGCTGCTGCTGTTGAGGAATATATCCCTGAAACTGATGATTCGTCTGACTATGAAGATAGCGAAGACGAAGAGTCTGCTGAGTAAACGAGGAGAATTATCATGTCATCATATTTTAGACGTAAGCGTTATTGTCGTTTTACTGCAGAAGGTATTACTCACGCAGACTATAAAGATCTCGAGTTGCTGAAAGGCTATATTTCTGAAAGCGGCAAGATCGTACCTGCACGTGTTACCGGTACTAAAGCTAAATATCAGCGTCAATTGACGCGCGCTATTAAGCAGGCTCGCTATCTGGCTTTGTTGCCTTATTCTGATAGTCACGGCAATTAAAGATTTGATATTGAAGCGATTTTTGTAAAGAGAATCGCAGCAGATAGATGGTATTTCTGGCGAGATTAATCCTTAAAGGCCCGAGTCAGGCGGCTTTAGTGGCAGCGACACTGGCGATGTTAGGGGTTCTTCTGGCACCAGCTATCTGGCTGAGTGCCGCTGCCATAGCCCTGGTGGCTTTGGTTAAGGATGGGCGACAAACACTGGTAGTGATGGTGATGGCAACAGCAGGTACGGTGCTATTTGCTAGTTTGATATTTGCTTCACCATCAATGGTAATTTATTTTCTGTTAATGGCCTGGCTACCAGCATGGATTGCGTCATTGGTATTACGTACTGTGTCGCTGGCGGCAAGCCTGCAGGTAATGGCAGGACTAAGTATTGCGGCAATTTTGGGGTTGTATGCCTTTTTCCCGGAAATGGGAGAAATATGGCGCGAGACTCTGGACTTGCTGGTTCAGCAAGTGCTGGAACAATCACAAGGCCAGCTGAGTCTGCAGGATTTGCAGGAAGTTGAAGAGATGGCGATCAGGATGATTCCTGGCTTTTTGGTAGCCAGTGTTTTGTTTGGTACCATGATCAGCCTGTTTTTGGCTCGATGGTGGCAGTCAGTGATGCTGAATCCGGGTGGTTTTGCCAGGGAGTTTCAGTCGCTGAACCTGGGCAAAACGGCGGCTGTAGTAGCAACCGCAGTTGTTATAACAGTGGCGCTAGCAGGTTCAGAATTATGGTATGCCATGTTATTGATTGTTTTGGCATTGTATATGACACAAGGTATGTCGATATTACATGCCGTGTTTAAGGGTAGACAGCTGAATAGAGCCTGGTTGTACCTGATTTATCTGGTGATGTTTTTTTCACCACAAATGGCGGCAATGTTGATTTTGATTGGAATCACAGATGCCTGGATTGATTTTAGAGGGCGATTGATTACAGTGTAATCAGTGGCTCAATTTACTATAGAGGTTTGGAAAGATGGAAATCATACTGATTGAAAAAATTGATCGACTGGGTGGATTGGGCGATCTGGTTAATGTGAAATCTGGCTTTGCTCGTAATTATCTTTTGCCAACAGGCAAAGCTAAGGTTGCGACAGCCGAAAACATTGCTGAAGTTGCAGCGCGCCGAGCTGAGCTGGAGAAAAGTGCCGCTGAAGCACTGGCTGCAGCTATAGCCAAACGTGATCAGCTGGCCAAGCTGGAAGTTAATATTACCTCCAAGTCAGGTACTGAAGGTAAATTGTTCGGTTCAGTGGGTAACTCTGATATCGCTGATGCTGTGACTGCAGCAGGTGTTGCCATTGCCAAGCGTGAAGTGCGTTTGCCAGAAGGTCCAATCCGTATTGCAGGCAGTTACGAAATCACAGTGCATTTGCATGCAGATGTTGATGCGGTTGTGAAAGTGAACGTTATTGGTGATGAAAGTTAAGATTTTCTTTTAAAGAAAGAGTTTTTTGTGTCGGTATAGTCTCCGGTTGCCTTAATGGTGCATAAAGACTCTAATATTTAAAATAACTTAATATTGTTTATAAAAAAGGCTCACCTTATGGTGAGCCTTTTTTGATTTTGTGGCACTATTAGCGCATGTCCGATACCATTACATTTCCAGCTTCTACACGCACCGATAATTTGAAAGTTCCACCTCATTCGATTGAGGCTGAACAGGCGGTTATCGGTGGTTTATTGCTTGATAATCGAGCCTGGGAGAAGATTGCTGATCGTATTCATGAAAAGGATTTTTATCGTCAGGATCACCGGATGATCTTCAGGGCTATCGGTTTACTGGAAGCAAAATCTCAGCCATTTGATGTGGTTACACTTTCAGAATCGTTAGCACAGAGTGATGAACTTGCGGATGCAGGAGGCATGGCTTATCTGGGGCGCTTAGCTAAAGATACGCCTAGTGCGGCGAATATTGTTGCCTACGCGGATATCGTACGTGAACGTTCAGTGTTGCGCCAATTAATTAATGTCGGTACAGATATTGCGTCCAGTGGTTTCAGGCCTGAAGGTAGGGATACTGCCGAATTACTCGAGCAGGCAGAGAAGAGTGTTTTTGCGATTGCCGAGCAGAAAGTACGTGGTCAAACCGGCGTTAGAGCCATCAGTCAGGTGCTTTCCAAAACCGTAGAGCAAATTGACCATTTGTTTGAAACTAAAGGCGCTGTCTCTGGTGTGGCTTCAGGTTTTACTGACCTCGATAAAAAAACTACAGGCTTTCAGGCCGGTGATCTGGTCATCGTCGCAGGCCGTCCTTCTATGGGTAAAACTACTTTTGCGATGAACGTGGCAGAAGCGGCTGCGATATCCGGTGGTCTGCCGGTTGCAGTGTTTAGTATGGAGATGCCCGGTGAGCAACTGGCAATGCGTATGATTTCTTCATTAGGTCGCATTGATCAGCATCATATTCGTACGGGTGAGCTAACAGACGAGGATTGGCCACGCATTACCTCTGCAATTTCTATGCTTTCTGAAACTAAGTTGTTTATAGATGATACACCGGCGATGTCGCCGAATGAAGTGCGTGCCAGAGCTCGACGTATCAAGCGTGAACATGGTCTGGGTTTGATTGTGATTGATTACCTTCAGCTGATGCAGGTGTCCGGTGGTAGCGAGAACAGGGCAACAGAAATTTCTGAGATTTCACGTGGTTTGAAAGCACTGGCTAAAGAATTAGGAATACCGGTAATTGCTTTGTCTCAGCTTAATCGAAGTCTTGAGCAACGCCCGGATAAACGTCCGGTGATGTCAGATTTGCGTGAATCAGGCGCGATCGAGCAGGATGCAGATATTATTTTGTTCGTTTATCGCGATGAAGTTTATAACGATGAAAGTCCTGATAAAGGTACGGCAGAAATTATCATCGGCAAGCAACGTAATGGCCCAATCGGTAAAGTTCGCCTGACTTTCCACGGTAAATATACCCGTTTTGATGATTTTATGCCGGAAATGTACAGTAATGAAGGTTTTGAATAGGCATTAATGCCAGCTTATGTCTGCGATGAAAACGCATACAAGAATTGCACGGGTCGGTATTGATGCCGAAGCGCTCCGCCATAATCTTCAACGTGTTAGAGCTTTTTCCCCAAATAGTAAAGTAATTGCTGTGATCAAGGCGAATGCCTATGGTCACGGTGTACAAATAGCGGCCAATGCTTTATCTGATGCTGATGCTTTTGCTCTGGCTACACCCAACGAAGCTATATTCCTGCGCCAGTTAGGCGTTTCTAAACCTTTGATTGTATTGCAGGGTTTTTTAACGATTGAAGAACTAATTGCTTTAGCTGATCTTAATATTCAACCTGTTATTCATCAATCTGAACAAATCGATTTATTGGAACAATGCTCCGATGTTAAGCTCAACGTCTGGTTAAAGATCGATACCGGTATGCATCGTCTCGGTATGTCGCTGAAAGTGGCGGAATCTTCGTGTCATCGATTACAGGTTTGCACATCAGTAAGTGAAGTTCGTTTGATGAGTCATTTTGCTAATGCTGACGAACCAGATCATCCAATGAATTATGAGCAATGGTCGGCTTTTAGCCATTTGCATGAAACATTTAAGCAGGTAGAAGCCAGCATGGCCAATTCTGCTGCGTTAATCACTATGCCGAACAGCCATTTGCAATGGGTCAGGCCAGGTATTATGTTGTACGGCTCATCACCTCTGAAAAATAAGACCGCCAGTGAGCTGGATTTGAAACCCGTCATGCAGTTTGAATCGAAACTGCTGGCTGTACAGTCGCTTAAACAGGGCGATAAGATTGGTTATGGTAGTACCTGGCAATGTCCAGAGGACATGAAAGTAGGTGTGGTTGCAGCGGGTTATGCTGATGGTTATCCACGGCACGCTAGAACGGGCACACCGGTATGGATTAATAACAGCTTATGTCCTTTGCTGGGACGCGTTTCCATGGATAGCCTCTGTGTTGATCTTCGGGGTGTAGACGCTAAAATTAATGAGCGTGTTGTACTTTGGGGCAAAGAATTATCTGTGGATGTAGTGGCTGAGCACGCGGGTACTATTGCTTATGAGCTTTTATGTCATGCGGGTGCAGGATTTATGTCATCAGTAGAGTGACAGTTTGTAAATAATTAGTCTATTCTAATCAGATGAAATTATTTTTAAGTGATGTGTATTGATACGCATATTTATGGAGTAGAAAATGATTAAGAAGAAATTATTAGTTGCAGTGCTGATGGCTGCCTCGGTTTCATTAGCGAGTTGTGGTGGTAGTACGGCAATGTTCCGTGGTGATATTAGCCGCACAGGAATGATGGCAAGTTCAGGCCCAACTTCATTAGATAAGTTAGCCTGGAAGCACAATTTTCCCGACAAGGTTTATGCATCACCAGTAGCTGATGATACCAATATATATATTGGTAGTAACGATGGTCTGTTGTATGCGCTAGATCAGAGTAGCGGCAAAATTCTGTGGAGTTTTAGAACAGGTGCTAATGTTGAATCATCGGCCGCACTTGCAGATGGTTATGTGTTTATTGGTAGTTGGGATAATAATTTGTATGCAATTGATTCTGATACACGTGCTGAACACTGGACGTTCCCAGTCAATGGTCCAATTTCATCTTCGCCCGTGATAAATAATGGCATTGTTTATGTGGGTGGTGAAGATGGAAATATGTATGCCATTGATATTGAAACGGGCCGAGAAAAATGGAAATTTGATGCTAAGGGTGCTATCTATACCTCGCCAGCCATTAAGGGCGAGCTTATATTTTTTGGTACGCTCAAAGGTGTGATGTATGCGGTGAATGCAGAAACAGGGAAAGAGTTCTGGCGTTTCCCAACGCGTCATAAAATTCATTCCTCGCCAGCTGTGGACGATAATAATGTTTATTTTGGTAGTGATGATAAACATATTTATGCGGTTAATATACGAACTGGTCAGCAGACATGGCGGAAGAAAACAGCAGGCCAGATATTATCTTCACCTGCATTAAGTGGTGATCGAATAATTTTTGGTAGCAAAGATGGTTATATTTATGCGTATAACAAAGACGACGGTTTCCGTGAATGGGAATATCGCACTGAAGGTCCTGTCTTTTCATCACCTGTAATTGCATCAGGGGTAGTTTATATTGGTAGCACTGATCGAAATCTCTATGTGCTGAAAGAATCTGATGGCAGTTTTATGTGGAAATATACCACCGAGGATAAAATTTTCTCAGCACCTGTAGTGAGTAATGGAAAAGTCTTTTTTAACAGTGTTGATGGTTCCTTATATGCGGTTCAATAAAGAAACTCATAAACATTAAATAATGAGGTTTTATCATAGACCGTTAAATGTTCAAATCAGTTCTTTAATATGTAGTTAATAATAAACAGAAGGAGTGTTCTATGAAGTTTAAGTATGTTGCACCAGCAATATTAATGGGCTTGTCAGCCTTAATTACGGGTTGCAGTGGAGGTGGAGGTGATAGTGCTGTAGCTGCACCGAAGACCTTAAGTGGAACCGCTGCAGCTGGAGCACCTATCATTGGCCAGGTCACTGTTAAAGGTGCTCTTGGTAATACCAAATCAGCATTGATAGAAGCCAATGGTAACTATAATGTAGATGTTTCGGGCTTAACTGCTCCTTACAGATTGCGCGCTGAAGGCACGGTCGGTGGTCGTACCTATAGACTGCATTCCTATGCAGAAGCTGCGGATGTCGGTGGCAATGTAAATATTACGCCGTTTACTGATCTGATCGTCGCTAATGCGGCATCAATGATTGCAGAACAATATTTCAATTCGAATACACCGGTAGATCTGGATCCCGTTGAAGTAGAAGCGCAGGAAGCAGCACTGCAGGCCAAGTTACAAAATGTATTTACTACCTTGGGTGTAGATGCAGCCATTAATCTATTAAATTCAACTTTTAGTGCTGACCATACAGGGCTTGATGCCGCACTGGATATTGTGAATGTTGAAGTGGATCCATTGCTTAATGTAGCGACTATTACCAACCTGATAGAAAATACATCTATTACAGATAGTATTGTTGATACAGCCGATAATACAACCACATTGACAGTGACTGATCCTGCGGCATTAACCACAGCGGTGAGTGATACTCAGGCCATTGCCAATATCTTCACCGGCATGACAACCGCATTTGCCAGTGGTCTGCCGACTCAGGTAGCCATTCAGGACTACTTTGCAAGCACCTTCTCCATGTCGGATATGAACAAGGCCCTGTTCCTGACAGATGTCACTACTGATCCCAGCATGATTGGCTTCACGCTTAGTAACGTGGTGGTGAAAAATCTGGATTCCTCATTAGGTACTGCTGAAGTGGTGTTCAATGCGGGTTTCAATGGCTATGTTGAGCCCGATCCAATCAAGTGGTATGTGGTTAAAGACGCTACTCTCGGCTGGCAGTTTAATGGTGATCAGCGCATTGTAGAAGCCTATTTCAATTTCCATTGTAATGATTATGATGGTGCAGGTGGCTGGACTGGCTCTTGTGGTATCAATACTCAGTTCTGGGATAACGACACGACCAATAACGGAACAGGTGGTACATTTATCGCATCGGGTACCGTGAGAATCATTGATGGTACTGACGGCGTAACTGAAAAAGCTATTGTCTATCTTGGTACACCGGCAGGTTCGGCACCGGGTGATGTGCAGGTTTACAATGAATCTATGACTAACTACTCGGGTGACTGGAAAGGTTTTGGTACCGCTATAGGCGAAATTGATCCCAGCATTTTCGCAGTGGGTGACATCATTGAATATAATGCCTACACTCAGGCACTGGATATTAGCATCCCAACTGCACCTGCAATCGCACCGGGAGTTGTGCCTGTGGCAACCTATACAGATGCCCTGTTATTTGTCCCATCGAGTGTGGGTAAATATCCAACTGCAACTTTAGCTGCGCAAACAGCTATCAATAACTTCACCATGGGTAGCAATCTGACCGTTGCCTGGAACCTGGTAGCAGGCACCCGTAACGATGAAGTAAAGGTTATGCTCAGTGACAGCATGGGTAATTCAATCGAAACCTGGATTAAAAACACTGGTTCTACCACGAACAGTATGACCTTTGCATCAACTGAACTGGATGCAACAGCTGCATCCGGTGCAGGTCTTGACCCTAATGCAACGACATACGAACTTCGTGTAAGAATCTACACCACTGATCAAATTACCGGTCAGCAGCACTCAAGAGATTATACCGCCAATATTCCTGGTCCAGCTGCGACTGGTGGCGGTGGTGGCGGTGGTTCATCACTGGTCTGTGGTTATGAGTCTGGCTGGAATGATTTAGCTGATGCTGGCCTGGGTGCACCAATTAATCCTAATAGTTTTGCAGAGTATGAAACTGTATTGACTGATTGTGGTACTGCACAGGCATTTACGGTCGCAGATGTAGCTGGTTCTGTTTTGGTTGACTCAGGTGAAACTACAACATTTAATGACTCTGCCAATGCTGGCACATTGGCGGATCCAAAAACTGGTGTTTTTGATGATGGTGCAGGATTTGTTATTGATTTTGAATGGTATGTGGAAGACGCTACCTGTTCAGGTTGTACACACAGTTATGTAGTTGTGTATACAGATTCCACAATGGATGTTGATCTGCCAGCTGGTTTCTCTCTCAGGGAAACAAGTGCTCTAATGAGTGTGACAGGAACACCTGGTATTGCGGGTGCTGTTTATTCGTTTAATAAATATTCAGAACAGTCAAATTACGGCGATATGATGCGCTCAACTGGAACTGATGGCGAAATCTGGTCATCACCAGGTAATGTATTACAGTAAAACATAGTTAAGTTATGAGTAGAAAAGCCATCCTTCGGGGTGGCTTTTTTATTGTCTGAATGAGGCAGAATTTGGTATTTTCAGGCTTCCCAGCTACTTTTTCGGCACAAGCCTTCAAAGTGACAATAGCTGCAAGTGGTCATATCACCCCAGGCGGGTAATTTTTTTTCTTGCTGAATCATATTGAGCATAATTTTGAGTCGGTTAAGAACGTCATTTTTTATAGATGTAAGTGCTTCACCTGAAAGCGTAGCGCCTTCCTTTATTTTAGTTTTTGCATCATCGAGTATCAGATAAATAATATTGTTTGCGGCTTCATCGAGTAGGGCATAGGTAGTGAGTTGGATGTTTTCACCGCAATCGACCTCATCCTGACTAGCAGAGCTGCCGGTTTTGTAATCGATAATGCAATGTTCACCATTATTATCGATGTGACTGCGGTCAATACGATCCAGTCGGCCAAAAATAGTGGTTGCTGGAGCAATTTCTTTTTCGATATTTTCTTCGGTGCTGTAAATAGACCAGTTATTTTGCTGTTCAATTTGCCAGTCAATATAACTGGGAATGTGTTTCAGCCATCTATGTAACCAGCTGCGATGAAGTATATTATTTTCCAGGTCAGTTTCAAAAATTATACTGGATGTTTTAGTTAAGTGCGCAATGGCTTGATCACGATTTTTTGTGGTGACCGGTTCTGGAAAAGGCGGCGGCAGTATCTCAGCCTGTTGATGAAAAGCCTGTAGCGCTCGGTGAACCCGTTCACCATAGTCCGATTTTTTTAATTCTTCACTGATTTCATCAGCAGGTTTCAGTTTGAGCATGTCTCCCGAAAAAAACTGATACGGACAATTGATCAAACGTTGATGCATGCCAGCTGAAATACGTTTTGGAAATAAGTCTTTTGGTGCGGAGGGTGCGGCCTGTTTTGCACGTTCGGGTAAGGCCTCGGTATCACAAACCATGACGCCGTTATATTTCAAAAGCAGTTCAGCCAGTTCGTTATTGGCCAGTGATTGGTTAAAGCATAACTGGTGAAAATTTTCTAAGGCTTCTATCCAGGGTGAGGGCGGAATTTTCTCGCCATTGGTTTCTGATTTATAAGTAATTAAAGTTTGTTTGCTATTGCTTAGTAGCTGCTGAAAAAATTGCAGACGTTGTGCGCACATGGTGTCCCATGTAGTGAGTCCGAGAGACTTTTTTACTTGTTGATTAAAGAAAGGCGAACTGGGCGGGGAGCCGGGCATAAATTGACGATCGGCTGCGGCGATCACCAGTTTGTCGAAGTTTCTTAATTGCGCCTGCTCCAGCGTCATGAGTTGCACGGGCGATGCTTCCGTCTGCGGGCTGAACATGTGCTCTTCCAGAGACATGCCTAGCCAGATTCTGAAATCATCCCATAGTAATGGTGGGTTACTGTAAGCCAGGCTGTGCTTCATATCGCCGAGTGTCTGCATGATGCGCATGCCGGCCGGATCCTGTGAGAACATCTGTTCCAGCCCCAGCAGTTTTACGTTGTCGAGCAGGGCGTCAAGAAAAACCTCCAGTGGATATTTTTTCTTTGAATGATAGAGCAGGCTCAGTGGTTTGGCGTTGTGCTCAAGCTGGTTGAGCACGGCAACTATATTGTCGTAGGCATCCCTGGGCCAGTGTCCGAGTTTTTTCAGGCGATAGTGGAGGTGTTCTTTGTAGCGGGCCAGGCCTCGAGCGATACCTTCATGCTGGATGATATCTTTTTCCAGGCGGTAAACATTATTCAGTAATTCGTCACGATAGTTATCAGTGTCATTGTTAAGCCGAACAAAATGGGACTTGAGAAAATCCAGCATCGGGCGGTAATCAAAATCTTCTTCAATGCACTCCAACCAGCGCTCTAGTACAGCCGCGGCGCTGGTGGTGGCTAACGACCAGCCTGCAATATCTTGCAAGGGTACATTAGATCTTTCCAGTAGCGCTCGTAATCGGCGTGAGAGTTTTCGGTCTTCAGAAACAATGCCGATCCTTTTATCTCCAGAGATTAGCCACTTTCGTATTTGCAGATCAATGGCGCAAGCTTCATTTTCAATTTCTTTGCAGGCATAAATCGAAAATGGCAATGCCTGATCCTGTTGGATTGATTTGAATTGCTCAACTCTGCTTTTCAGTGGTGCTTCGTTATAAGCGAAGGCATGGTGAAAAAACTGTTGGGTGTAACTGGCTGCGGAAGAGGGCTGTTCTACTTCATGGCATTGCCTGGAGTTTTTCAATGATTGAATAAATTGTTTTTCACACGGTAATAATTGTTCATTGCCAAGGTTGTAACAGTAGAAATTATCAGGTAGTTGATGGTGAGCTTCGTGTAGGCGGAGGACATAGGCACTGGAACTATCCAGTAAAACATTAGCCTGTAATTGTTGATGCCAGGCATGCCATAACGTATGTACCAGATGGGCTTCCTTTTGTAACTGTGGGTGAGTCTGCTCAATGGTATAAGCATGTTGAACAGTTTTCAGCCATTCATCAGTGAATTGGTTGATGCTTGCGTGATGTAAGTTAAGTTCATCGAAAAATTTGAGTAGCGATAATGAAACCTGCCATTTATTTTCTTCATTAAACAATGACGGAAACTGTTGCAAGGCTTCGATAAACATCAGGCGACGTGCCTGTTCGGAAATAATGGTGTACTCAGAGTGATCAGGCAGAGTGATGTTCGTGTTGATCCATTCTTTAAGTGTACCGATCCAGGGCGGAATAATAGCATCGTAACCGAAGTTTTTTATCTGGCGCAATAATTCGGCACGAAAGCTCTGGCCAGTACTATTATTCGGAAGAAAAACGGTGACTGAATCCAGTTGAGGGAGAGAAGGTTTAAATTGTTCGAGCAGCTGCGCTACAGCTATTTCCATACTAGTCTGATGATGACTCATTAGCGCAGATTATCGCTCCAGGTATTTCAGCTTACCTTCAACGCCATCCCAGTCGTCAGCATCATCAGGTGGGCTTTTGCTCTCATTGATTACCGGCCATTCACGACTGAGTTCTTCGTTCAGGGCCAGAAAGGCCGCCTGATCAGATGGCAGGTCATCATCGGCATAAATCGCATTTGCTGGGCACTCAGGCACACATAAGGTGCAATCAATGCATTCTTCAGGATCGATAACCAGAAAATTAGGACCTTCATGGAAGCAATCGACGGGACAAACATCGACACAATCAGTGTATTTGCATTTAATGCAATTTTCACCCACTACATAAGTCATATTCTGGCTCCTAACAAGTCACAATTTATTAAACTAAACGGTAGAAAAAATAGCAGGAGAAATACTATCACAGTGAAAAGCTGCAGGGTGATCGTAGATGGTCTAAAATCGGTGAAATTTTTTGATTTATGACAAGGATAAATAATGATAACAATAAAAAAAGCCGTATTTCCTGTTGCCGGACTGGGTACTCGATTTTTACCAGCGACTAAAGCCGTCGCCAAGGAGATGTTGACTATCGTTGACAAACCTTTGATTCAATATGCAGCAGAAGAAGCGGAAAAAGCCGGTATTGATACACTGATTTTTGTTGTTGGTCGAACTAAAAACTCCATTATTGACCATTTTGATAAGGCTTATGAGCTGGAAAGTGAATTAGCACTTCGCAACAAGGATGAATTACTGAAAATAGTACAAGACACTGTACCTACCGGTGTCAGTTGTGTTTTTGTTCGTCAACCAGAAGCTCTAGGACTTGGTCATGCGGTATTGTGTGCAGAAGCGATTGTCGGCAATGAACCATTTGCAGTTATTCTGCCGGATGATCTGATCGATAATGAAGGTGATAATTGTATACAGCAAATGATTGCTGTTTATGACAAGTACAAAGCCTCGGTGATTGGGACTCAAACCATCGACATATCAGAAAGTGATAAATACGGCATGGTTGCCGGGCCAAAAATTGAAGAGCGTTTATCCATGGTTGATGAAATCATTGAAAAACCGGCACCTGCTGAAGCGCCATCTGATCAGGCCATTGTCGGACGTTACATTCTCACTCCTGCTATTTTTGACATATTGAAAACCACTGTGCGTGGTGCTGGCGGTGAAATTCAGTTGACCGATGGTATTGCTGCGCTACGCAAGCGAGAAGAGGTTTATGCCTATAGCTTTGAAGGTAAACGTTATGATTGTGGCAGTAAGATCGGTTATCTGGAAGCTACTGTAGACTTTGCGCTCAAGCATGAAGAGTTAGCAGATGAATTTAGACAATTCTTAAAACAGTTTAATGTTTAAAACGGTTGCGCAGAGTAGAGCTATATATATGTTCTTTTTTGAAAGAATATTTTAAATCTCTATGGGATTGTACGTTGCATAACGGGTAAAATTTGATACCATTCTAAATCTAAACAATTATTGTTCGTGTCTCGCGGTGTCCCACATCGTTAAAATTCTAATCATATTAATCAATTGATTCAGGTCAATTATTCAATGATTGACTGGTAGACGGACTTGACTCTGGCGGCCATCAGAGGATCATTAGTACATAAGAAGATTCTAATATTCATTAATTTGAAATTTAGTTGGATCAATGAATTAGCGATAAATTAAAGAGGAGAAAAGCAATGAAATATATTATTGGTGCATTAGCGATGCTTGTTCTGGTCGCGGTTATTGCCTTGACACAGGCACAAAATCTGATGTTTAACATCACCCCGAGTCCATATGGGGTTGAAGAAACAGCGGCTCGCATACAGGAAAATATCCAGCGTATGGAAGGGCGAGGCTGGGCGCTTTCGGGTCTGAGAAATCCAGCCGCAGCAGTGGCAGCGAGCGGTTCAAATGTACCTCCCGTTCTGCTGGTTGAAGCCTGCAGTACAAAATACTCAGGGCCGTTGCTGAAAATAGAAAACAGCCGTATTTACTCTATTCTGATGCCATGTACCATCACGGTATACAAGAATGATGATGGTTCAACCTCAATCGGCACCATGAACGCCGGCCTGATGGGCTGGTTGTTTGGTATCAGTGACATTATGGATGAAGTTTTTGCTGATCAGCAGGCGTTTATTACCTTTGATCCAAGCCGGCCTGCTCCTCCGTTGATTAAAGGGCGTCCTGGTGGCGGTGGTGGTGATGGCAAACCTGAAGCAGGTTGCTAACGGCTAATCGAATACAAACAATAATCAGCGAAAGCTGTTATTCGAGGAAATATGTTATGAATATACCAGCAAAGAAAATTTACCGAGGATTGCTCCTGATCGGTTGTTTTCTGGCGTCAAGTGTCAGTGCCAATGTTGCCCCCGCAGAACCTGCGGCGGCAGCTGCTGCATCGACCGCACCTGCAGTGGTGATGGTCGAAGAAACTGAAGCCAGAAAAAGCACATCAACAGCGGATCACTCCAAGTTTGAAGAACTGAAGAAGAATTTTAAAAACGGCCCTGAGGTTACAAAAGCCTGTCTCACCTGTCATACCGAGGCAGCTCAGCAGGTACACAGTACCAAGCACTGGACCTGGGAGTTTTTAAATCCAGCCACCAAACAGAAATTGGGTAAGAAAAATATTATCAATAATTTCTGTACCTCAGTGACATCGAATCAGACTTTCTGTTCTGCCTGTCATGTGGGCTACGGCTGGAGTGATGATAAATTCGACTTCACTTCAGAAAATAATGTCGACTGCGTGGTTTGTCATGACACTACCGGCAAGTACAAGAAGCTGCCGGGACTGTCTGGTCATCCCAATTACGAAGTCATGGAGTGGCCTCCTCATTCCGGCAAGTTCCGTGAGCCGACAGATCTGAAAACGATTGCACAAAAAGTCGGTAAAACCAGCCGTGCAACCTGTGGTGCCTGTCACTTCTACGGTGGTGGTGGTGATGCGGTCAAACATGGTGACCTCGACAGTTCGTTGAAAGAGCCACAGAAATACCTCGACGTCCACATGGATGCCAAGGGCCTGGATTTCTCCTGTGGTAAATGCCATCTTAGTGATTCACATGAAGTGAGTGGTAGTCGTTATGCGCCTACTGCGGTTGATGATAACGGTGCGCTGATGCGTGGTGATAAAGGTGACAGAAATCCTACCACCTGTGTGGCCTGTCACGGTAAAGCACCACATCCTCCCGGTACTGCCGCAGTTGAAAAACTGAATTCGCACACCGACAAGATTGCCTGTCAGACCTGTCACATTCCTGCCTATGCACGTGGCAACAAGGCCACCAAGATGACCTGGGACTGGTCAACTGCCGGCAAGCTGGATGAAGAAGGCCATCGCATACAGAAACGTGGCAGCGACGGCAATGTTATCTATGACAGCAAGAAGGGTGATTTCACTTTCGAGCGTTACGTTATTCCTGAGTATGTCTGGTTCAACGGTGAAGTTAAGTTCACCCTGTTCGGCGACAAGGTTGATACTAACAATGTTGTGAAAATCAACGAGTTTCAGGGTTCCGCAGGCGATCCGGATTCACGTATCTGGCCAGTAAAAACCTTCCGTGGCAAGCAGCCTTATGACGTTGGTAATGAAACCCTGGGTGTGTTCCATACTGCTGGTGGCGATGACTCAGCCTTCTGGGGTAACTATGACTGGGACAAAGCGATGGCATGGGGCATGAAAGCCATGGGTGTTGAATACAGCGGCGAAATGGTTTTCGTTGAAACTGAAATGAGCTGGCCTATTACCCACATGGTCGCACCTAAGGAAGATGCCTTGAAGTGTGATCAGTGTCATAGAGAAAATGGTCGTTTACAAAATATCGGTGGTGTATACATGCCCGGTACCAACAACACTCCAATGCTTGACTGGCTAGGTTATGCCGCTGCCCTGATGGCGCTGATTGGTGTATTAATTCACGGTGGCATTCGCTACTACATGAGTAAGAGAGGTTAAGGCAATGAAAAGAATCTATATTTTCAAGCGCTTTGAACGCTTCTGGCATTGGTCCCAGGCCGCGTTGATCATCACCATGTTGGTCACAGGTTTTGAGGTGCATGGGTCCTATGATCTGCTGGGCTTCAAAACCGCAGTAACCACGCATACGACTGCGGCCTGGTCACTGGTCTGGTTGTGGGTATTTGCCATCTTCTGGCACTTCACCACGGGTGAGTGGAAGCAATACATTCCAACTACCGATAAGGTGGCAGCAATGTTCCGTTATTACCTGACTGGCATCTTCACCGATGCACCACATCCGTTCAAACAGACGAGGTTGAGCAAACATAATCCTTTGCAAAAACTGGCCTATCTGTTTGTCCTGGCTGTGATCAATCCATTGATCTGGATCACCGGCTGGTTCTACCTGTTCTACAACGACTGGGCCGCCTGGGGTGTTGATTTCCTCAATCTTGAATACGTCGCCTTCTTCCATGTTGTCGCCGCATTCATGATGCTGATCTTCGTCATCGCTCATATTTACCTTGGCACAGCGGGACACACCCCGACTGCGCACATCAAAGCGATGATTACGGGTTGGGAAGAAACTGAGGATTGATTATCACTAGTCGTTCTACAAAGTGGTGGAGCCCGGGCCTGTCCCGGGCTTTCGCCATTATGATTATGCTGTTTTTGTCGGCACTGGCACAGGCAGAAACCAGCATCGTAATTCCACATGTTGGTGAAAGAGCCAGAGAGCAATTTCAGCAATATCAGTATTCGCCAAAACATAAGGCTTTTGCGATTGCACCTGGTGGTGCTTGGTACTGGTTGACCGAACTCGAGAGTGAAGAACAGGCGGAACAACAGGTGTTACAAAACTGCCAGGAAAACACTCAGCAAAAATGCGTTCTCTATGCGCTTGATAACCGCATTGTTTTTGACGCAGATAAATGGCCCAGCCTTTGGGGGCCTTATGCTGATGCGGCCACCGCGAGCAAGGCGACCGAAGGTGTTAATGTTGGACAGCGCTTTCCCGATTTAACCTGGCGAGATAACAAGGATAAACAGATTCCACTGTCGTCTCTGAAAGGCAAAATCACTTTTTTGCACTTCTGGGGTTCATGGTGTCCTCCCTGCATGCGCGAGTTCCCCTCGCTCAATAAACTGCAGGCGGAAATGAAAAAACGTTATCCCGATGATGTGGCGATGGTCTTGATGCAATTGCGCGAGCCTTTTGAAAAATCAATCGAATGGGCGCAGCAATATGGCTTTTCTGGTATGCCGTTGTACGACTCGGGTGTTAAGGATAGTGAAACTACAACGCTAATGCTGAAAGATGGCAGGCAGGTGAAGGACAGGGAGATTGCGCGTGTTTTTCCCAGTACCTATGTGCTCGACCGAAATGGACTGGTACTATTTTCACACTATGGTCCAGTGGGTGACTGGCTGGACTATGTTGCTTTTTTTGATCATGCAGTAAAAACTGGCGCTAGTGCATCGACTGGCACAAAATATAGGGGTAAGCCAGGCAGTTGATCAGAATGAAAAGACGAACGGAGTGATGCAAATGCAAAAAATATTTGAATTCATTACGGGGCTTTTTTCGGACAGGCAGATCCACTTAACTGACCTGGATACAGGTTACAGTCTTGCAGAAGCCATTGATCAGGTTGTCGATGGTATCGATACAAAATTGCGCCTTGTGCCGGGTTACCGGAAAAAGTTACAGAAAGAAGTTGCGGGTTCATTGGAATACATCAGTCAGCTGGTTGATCAAATCCCGGGGCCGATCAATGTCAGTCGTAAAAACTTCGTCAGTGACCCAGAGGTTCGTGCTTACTTTTCCACCACCGACACATTGCAGAACATTTTTAGCTGTGGCAACGAGTTGCAAACATTTTTCGACCAGCCGGAAAATGCGGCACTCGATGTCTGCTGTGCACTGTTATGTGCTAATAAAGAAGAGAAAAAAATTATCGGACTGGCACTTGAGCATGAAGTTTTACAGCGCGATGTGGTGCAAACGGCAATTAGTTTTTCAGATTATAAAGTATTGTCGCCAGCCATTGATGCCAATGGAGTGCGTAGTGGTATCAAGAAATGTATTTTTGGTGGTCTGGTGACTTACGCATTACAGCAAATCGCTAATATTAAAATTGAACGCCGTGATCTGATACACAAACGTCGTATTCTTTATGCGCAGCTCCGGTCAAGACAGACTGCTGGCAATGGCCTGAGTACCATGCTTGCGCAGGCTCATCTTGATTCAGAACAACATGCCAACCTCGCTGTCGAGCTTAAGGAAGCAGAAACCCGGCTGGAGAATATAACGGGTGATAGAGATGTGTTTTCATTTTATCTGGAAGAAATCAGAAAAGTGCTAGCGCAGCCTGAAAAGTTTATTCAGATCAATACAGTCTGTTTTCATCTTAATGACATGGGAATCAAACTCGAAGGTGAAGCGGCACAATCTGTTAATGCTGTCTGTTTTGCAGAGCTCGAAATTGTCAACGTGATGAAACGTGTCGTGGCGGTCATTTGTTATAACAAAAATGATATCAACTGTGGAGACTAATTTAGCTGTATATCATGCAGGGATTTGTAGTTAAAAATCGTGATTTTTAACTCGAATAGAAATAAAAAGGCCAGCAAAAATGCTGGCCTTTTTATTGTATGGCTCCTCGACCTGGGCTCGAACCAGGGACAAACGGATTAACAGTCCGACCTGCTGACTTATAGTCGAATTAAGTCATTGATTATATTAGTGAAAGACGAAGAATTATAAGCGATTTTTCTATTCAGTTTTCCCGAACTCTCAAAATCCGAACGTATACCGAAAATCTTCTGGCATCGACCCCCCGAAATAGTGTCGAAATTGGGCATTCTCCATAGCTAGATTGCCAATCTCGACAATGAGTTACATCCGATCGAAACTGACCCGAACTCGAACATTTACCGAAAACCTTTTTGAAGGCTGTCGCTGATCGAAGTCGAAATAGAGTGGCCATTTGTGTGGCGCGGGTATGGGTCATGAGGGAATTTGGGTTTGGCTAGGGTTTGGCTAGGATTTTCCTATGGCAATCCCTGCGGTGAACTCTATGCGCTAGGGGGGCTTGAGTAGTGAAACTCAACTTGGAAAGACGGTCGATAGTGGTCATTTGTAATGTGGATACCTAAAAGGACATGAGAGTAATATCTCTAATCATGCAAATAAGCTGATTATCTGTTTTAATTTTATAGGATCCAAGTTGGGTACCTCGTGAATAACATAATCCCCTCGTTACTCATGATTGCTTGCTGGTGTCTATGATGCCGGCTGGGCCTGTAAGTGCACGCTGGATGAGATCAGCCTGACGTTTGACGCCCATTTTGCTGAAGCATGATTGCAATTGTGATCTCAGTGTATTCTTGCTGATATGCAGCATTTCCGAGATGCTGTCCAGCGTATTGCCCAGGCAGAGCAGGGTGGCCAGCCTCGCTTCAGATCGGGTCAGACCGTACAGTGATTGTATGCGTTCAGACGATAGTTCGAATGGCTGTTTATTGGTTGAAATCAGGACGAGTGCAGATTTTCGGCCAGTTGGGGTGTTGTATCGATCCTTGTTAATCGGCATGACGAGCACAGAGAGTATGTCGCCTGAAGGTATATGCTGATAGCGCATCGCGCCCCCACAAAGCGGTGAGCCAGGGTTAACCTCATGTGTCGCCGAGTAAATCAAGCATTGAAATTGTTTGTGCTCTGCAGGTGAATCTAACTTAAGCCTGTTCCTGGCAATGCTCAGATAAGGCTTGTCAGTGATGAATGCCTCTGCGTTCGCATTCATGAAAAGTATGTTCTCCCGATCATCAACCAGTAACAGCGGGCAATTCAGTTGATCGAGTGCGCTGTGTGAATTCGCTGTCTCGGCCCTGGAGTCACTGAGTCTGCCGATGATCTTCAGTGAACGTGAGATGTGCGGCTCCAGGTAGCGGAGAATGCTCAGGGCATCAGTGCTGAACTCGCCTCGTGCTTTGTCTCTATTTAGTGCCATATAGCAGACTGAGTTACTATCTAAGTGGATGAGCCCACCTATGCCGTAATGTAGCCCCATGGGCTTAATGTAATCGTTATAGTATTCGAGTTTTTGATATTCAACATAGGGAAGAAGGTGATGTGTGCATGAGAGAATGTTGTTGTTATCGAGAAAATTGTTTAGCCAGGGATCGATATGAATGAAATGCTGTAAGTAGCTTTCGATTCCTTCCAGGTTGCGGTTATGTTGAAAATACGAGGTGACATGATTGGTGTTCTTGTCGATCACGCGGAAGAAGCCCTGTTCTGCGCCTAATTGTGCGGTGAGGTGTGCCAATGTCTCGTTCCACAGCGCCGGTTCAAGCGCAGAGTCGTAGATCTGCGTGATCAGGCCCTGAAGCTGATCTTGTGATATTGACAGTTTTCGCTGCGAGGTCATCTTGATGACATCCTCGTTGTAATGTTTTCCAGTATTTGTCTCCAGTGCGAGAGAATAAAATAATGCCCCTGGTCAGCCAAGAAGTGTGTGTTGTCTGTGTGCAGTGACTCTGCCAGGTATTTCCCGATTTCAACGCCGATGTTCCTGTCCTTATTACCGTGCCAGAGTTCAACCTGGGCGTGGATATCTTTTAAGGTGAATGGCCAGGGCTGCACCGTATTTTTCAGGTCGAAGACCAATCCCATCGGCCCCTGCTTCAGTGCATATTCCAGGCTATCCAGGTAAGGCGTAAGTATGTTCGCATTGTTGAATATGGCCTGGTCTTCCTCTGGCATGGGTGCGCTTAACACGCTCCATGCAACATCTACTGATTCTGTCAGTGGTTTCAGTTGTTCAGTCACCGCACCAATGTCTGTAGCCGCCAGATCGTACAGGGGTTTGAAATCGGGAGACAGGTGCGCCTGCATAGCAGGTGTGTCGTAATCGGCCAGGCCACCGACGATGGTAAGCCCGTCAACCCGGTCGCCAAGAAAATGGCTGCAGGCAAATGCATAGATGCTGCCAATAGAGTAGCCCAGTACATGGAACCGATCTATCTGCAAACCATCTGCAAGGGTCGCTATTTTCTCTGCCCAGTCCCTGAGATTGCCCTGGGCACTGACGGGGGTATCACCGTAACCCGGTCGGTCCGGCGCAATGATGCGTAAACCCAGTTCCCTGGCTATTTCGTCAGCGGGTGCGATCTCCATTCCTGAACCGGGAGTACCATGCATGTAGATCATGGCAAGACCATCAGGGTCGCCATAACCATGCCACGTGGGTAAGGTCGGCTCGCTACGCATAAGTTATCAGTTACCTGAGCTAGATTTTTTTATCATTTTTCATCCATATGGATGAAGAAAGGTATATGCCACCACAATAAAATCGCGAGTACAAGCGTTTTTTTAAGGGTATTGTTTATATTAGCAAGTTCTTATCGATCAAATTTGAAACGATGAGTTCGATTCCAGTACAGGTATTAGCTGGGGCTGGCGAGTGTGAGAATAGTGGCCGTGTTTAGGAAGAGGTTATGTGTATGAAATTTGCAGTGAGACTAACAATCTTTATGGCTCTATTTCAAAGTGCTGGCAATGTGCTTGCGGAGAATAAATTGAGTGTTTATACCAAGCTCGATGGTGAAAAGATTACGTTCTCTGACGGCTCGGGCAATGTGAATCTCGGTTGCAGGGAAAGTTATTGTGCCAGTGTCGCAGGTAAGTACAGCCATCCGCATAATATCCAGCAGCATAA